>Ga0075658_112_pt1 | contig 48378 bp, 64 predicted proteins | sample RifGroA1_FD_68403 | JGI IMG/M metagenome (GOLD analysis project Ga0075658, IMG submission 68403) | Microgenomates (Amesbacteria) bacterium GW2011_GWA1_47_20
ACAGTGCATGCTTACACCGACGATCAAGTAGTCCAGGACGGGTCACACAAAGATCTAAGAAGAGCCAGAGCGGCGGCAGCCAACATTGTGCCCACTTCTACCGGAGCGGCCATTGCCACGACGGAAGTAATACCGGAATTAAAGGGACTGTTTGATGGCATCTCTTTACGCGTTCCAGTGTTGACAGGATCAATTTCGGATTTTGTGTTTGTAACAGCTAAACCAGTAACGCGGGAAGAAGTAAATCAGGCGTTTGTGGAGGCGAGCCAAACGCCGAAATATTCAGGGATCTTGGGGGTCTCGGGGATGTCAGGGGTGTCGGAGCATTTGGTGAGCTCGGATATTATCGGAAGTAGCTATAGCGCCATTATTGATCCGGAGTTTACCCAGGTAATTGATGGAGATTTGGTAAAAATGCTGGCCTGGTATGACAACGAATGGGGATATGCTAACCGGTTGGTAGAACAGACGATTATATTTGGAAAGAGTTGAGATGGAGATTATTCCAGCAATATTAACAAGTGATCCGCTGGAATTAGAGGTGCTGCTGCGGCGGATTAGGGATAGCAAGAAGTATTCCCGGGTGCAGGTGGATTTTGTGGATGGGGAATATGCGGACAATAAGAGTATAACCCCACTTCGCATGAAGCTAGGTTGGGGGCAGGGGCTTAAGTTTGATGCGCATTTGATGGTGGTGCAGAAAAATTTGGATGATTATGTAAAAAACCTATTCGGTTTTGACAGAGTAATTGTGCAGATGGAAAGTGTGTCGCGGCCGGAGGATTTTGATTGTCTGGCGCTGGATGTGCATTCGCCAGTGGCGGCCATCGAACCATACCTACCGAGCCTGAAGTTGGTTAACTTAATGGCTATAGAGCCGGGGCGTGGAGGGCAGGAGTTTAGTGATGAAGTGATGGAGAAGGTTAAGAAGTTAAGGAGATATGAGTATAGGCTTTGTGTGGATGGGGGAGTGGAGCAGGAACACTTGCCGGTTTTGGAAAAAATGGGGGTGGATGAGGTAGCGGTGGGTGCGAAGCGGGTGCTAGAATGGATTTAATGCCCAATGAAGTAACGAAAAAGATAAAAACGGTGGCGTGCTTGGGTTTTGCAGACGCCACTCCCGAAGACCCGTTATTTAAAGAGGCGTATGGGGTGGGTATGGCGCTGGCCAAAGCCGGGTATGTGGTAGCCAACGGGGGAGGACCGGGGGTGATGCGGGCTACCAGCGAGGGGGCCAAGGCTGGCGGAGGGCATGTGGTGGGAGTGACTTTTTATCCAAAAGATGTGGCTAATTTTGAAGGCAAGGATAAAAACAATCCTATTGACGAGGAAATAAAGGCTAATAATTATTTGGAAAGAACATTGAAACTTCTGGACGTGAGCCAGGCGTATGTGATTTTTAAAGGAGGGACGGGGACGATCTCGGAATTTGGGATGGCGTGGGGATTGGCCCGACTGTATTTCGGGCACCACAAACCATTAATTTTGTATGGCAAGTTCTGGGAGAATATCATGGCCACATTTTTGTCCAACATGCGCATGCGGCCGGAAGAATTCCAGGTATACCGGGTGGTGGAAACGCCGGAAGAGGTGGTAAAAAACCTGGAGATTTTTGAATATATGCTGGAACACGAGCCGCACGTTTTTAACCCAGCCGAAAAACCATTCCAAGTATGATTTCTGATGATCAAATAAAAAATTTAGAATGCTGCTGGAGGCAGGAAGTGGACACAGCGCGGGGCCGTTGGGGATGGCGGATGTGTTTACGGCTTTGTATTTCGGAGGAGTATTAAATTACGATCCAAAAGATCCTTGGAAAAAAGACAGAGACAGAGTAATTCTCTCTAACGGACATATTTGTCCGGTGTGGTATGCAACACTAGCACACGCGGGATTTTTCCCTCATGAGCAACTTGTAACTTTGAGAAAATTGGGGTCAGGACTTCAGGGGCACCCGCACTACCGGGAACTGCCGGGAGTGGAAAACACCGGCGGACCGTTAGGCCAAGGATCGTCCCAAGCGATAGGACACGCTCTGGCGGCCCGCATAGACGGAGCCAGTTGGCACACATATTGCCTGATGAGTGATGGAGAATTGGATGAGGGACAAACGTGGGAGGCGATCATGCTGGCCGGAAAAAACAACTTGCATAATCTGACGGCCATCGTGGACCGGAACAATATTCAGATAGATGGGTTTACGGAAGACATCATGCCTCTGGAAAACCTGGTTGATAAATGGACGGCGTTTAACTGGTCGGTGATTGAAATAAACGGCCACAATATTCCCGAAATATGGATTTTATGCAATGGAAATCGGAGTGGCATGGCAAGCCGCCCAAGGCGGATGAAGCCAAAAACGCGTTACATCAGTTGCGCACGCTAGGCGGCAGAATTCGTGCGGAGCATGAATAAATTTCTAATTACTAATTTCTAATTTCTAAACAAATTCAAATGACTAAATTTTTAAATCCTAAAATTTTTGATAAAGATGTGGAGCAAGTCCCCACCAGAAACGGGTATGGGGATGGGCTTTTGGAGTTAGGAGCTAGAGTTGGGGAGATAGTAGTTTTGACCGGAGACTTGAAGGAGAGCACTAGAGTAGAAGAGTTTGCTAAGAGATTCCCCGAGAGATTTATTGAGTGCGGGGTGGCGGAACAAAACATGATGGGGATTGCGGCGGGACTGGCTTCGGCCGGCAAGATTCCCTTCGTATCTTCATATGCGGTATTTTCTCCAGGTAGAAGCTGGGACCAATTGCGTGTTTCGGTGTGCTATTCGAATCTAAATGTGAATATTGTGGGAGCACACACTGGAGTATCAGTAGGTCCCGACGGGGCAACGCACCAAGCGCTGGAAGACATAGCCATAACTAGAGTGTTGCCAAATATGACGGTGGTGGTGCCATGTGATTACTGGGAAACGAAAAAGGCCACATTGGCGGCGGCTAGCAGACTGGGGCCGTATTACAGCCGGTTTACCCGGGAGAAAACGCCGGTGATGACAACAGAGGAGACTCCGTTTGAAATTGGAAAAGCGGCAGTTTTTGCAGACTATGGTGACGATGCAGCGATTCTTGCTTGCGGGCCGCTGGTGTATCAATCGCTAGTGGCTGCAAAAGAGCTAGAAAAAGAGGGGATTAAGGTGAGGGTGATAAATAACCACACTATAAAACCCATGGATGTAACTACGGTGATGAAAGCGGCTAGGGATTGCGGAGCGATTGTGACGGTGGAAGAGCATCAGGTAATGGGGGGCATGGGATCGGCGGTGGCAGAGATTTTAGTTAAGAATTACCCGGTGCCAATGGAATTCATCGGCATGCCGGACGCCTTCGGCGAATCCGGCCAGCCCGAAGAGCTACTGGAAAAATATGGGATGAGTGTGAGGGAAATAAAAGAAGCGGTTAGAAATGTTATATTAAGGAAGCGGCCCTCCTAACCTTACCCCAAGTCTTTTCAGCACTGTTCGTGCACGACTTGGGGAGCGGTTTTAGGCGGGTGAAAAAGGCGGTGATTTAGATGGCGGTTAAGAAAACAACAAAGCTAATAAAGCAATGTGAAGCTTGTGGGTGTACTTGCAATGGCAAATGGGCGACTGCGGGATGGGCTTTACTGTTAGTGGGGGGGCTATCTCACATGTTGCCTACACAAATGGCGCCAGTTTTGTCCTGGTCCCTATATGGAGTATCGGTACAGATGGCAGTTGGAGTAGTGTCAGTAGTGACTGCTCTGTATTTCCTACTAGGAAATGAGTAAACTAGAGTTATGAAGTACGACATGCTGTCACTTGGGCCGGCCAGGATGGATGTGTTTGTAAAACTGCCGGATGTGGATGTGGAGGAGGTGTGCAGCATTGACCGGAAAAGGTGCGTGATTGAGCTGGGATTCGGGGAAAAAATCGGAGTGAGAGGAATTGATTTCGGTATAGGGGGAAATACGGGGAACAATGCCGTGGGGCTGACGAGACTGGGCTACAATGTGGCCATGAGCGGAAATATGGGGGACAGCTGGACAGATAGGCAAGCTCTGGAAATATTAAAAAATGAGGGGGTGGACACCCAGTACATTAATATTGTCCCCGGGAAAAGCGGGTTTGGGGTGATTATTAATTATCAGGAAGAAAGAACTATCCTGTCGTACTATCCTGTGGCGGCTGACGGGTTTAAGGTGGGTGATGAGGTGAAAAGCGAGTGGATGTATCTGACAACTGCCGGAGAAGATTTTGAACAGTTTTACCGGGAGGCGGTGGAGTGGGCGGTGAGAAACAACGCAAAAATCGCTTTTAATCCCGGGTCGCGGCAAATCAAACTGGGGGTGGAGAAACTGCTGCCGGCTTACAAAAACGCCTGGGTGTTGTTTGTAAACCGGGAAGAAGCGGCGAAACTTTTGGGGTTGGAGGTGACAGACGTTAAAGCCCTGCTGGTGGGTTTGCAGAAACTGGGACCGAAGATTGCGGTGATCACGGATGGGCCGGCGGGGACATATGCCTATGATGGGCAGAAGTTTTGGCACATGCCGATTGTGGAGGCGCCAGTAGTGGAAAGAACGGGAGCGGGGGATGCTTTCGGGTCGGGATTTTTGGGGGCGTATATGCAGGGTAAAGCCCTGGACGAATGCCTGAAGTGGGGGACGGTTAATTCCGCTTCAGTCTTGGGTTACGTCGGCTCTCAAGCCGGACTTTTGACTTCGGACAAAATGCAGGAGTGGTTGGTAAAGGTTTCAACAGTGGTGCCTGTGGAGATTTAGGAAGGTTTGGATTGTTGGGTTTTGAAGGCATTTGTTAAGGCGAGCCTATTGACATAACTACATCATGATGATATGATGCGAGGATATGCAAATGATTAGAACGACTATACCTTTACCCGTGGATATACACCAGGAATGGAGGATGGAGGCGTTGTTGAAAAAGATGACATTGGGAGAATTAATCTTGGAGAAAACTGGGACGAAAAAGAAAAGGAGTTCAAAGATGGACGTTGATGGACAAATAAGGAAGGATTTTGCATTCTTTGACAAAGTGGGCCGGTCTGGCTTGGCGATTGACGCGGTAGCTGCGGTGAGGGAAGATAGAAACAGAGACAATGCCTAAAAGAATTGTAATTGATACTAGCGTGGTTTTGAAATGGGTTCCTTCGTCGGGAGAGAATGGGGTGGACGAAGCTAGGGAGATTTATCGGAAGATGAAGCTGGGACAACTGGAGCTTCTGGCTCCGGTGTATTTGTTGGTGGAGTGTTTGAATATATTGGTTTTTAAGAAAAAGTTGCAGCTAGGTGAAGCTATAGAGACGGTAGATAGGTTTAGAAAAAGCGGGATTGATTTTGTGGAATTAAAAGTGGCGGGGATAGATCAGTTGTGCAGATTGGTGAAAAAATACAATATTTCTCCGTACGATGCTCAGTTTTTAGTGGTGGCGAATAACTGCGATTGCCAATTGGTGACGGCTGACAGAAAGTTTGTAGAGAAATGTAAGTTAGCGACGAGCCTAGTTGATTTTTCCGAACAATGAAGATTTTAGTGACCAAGAAAATTCCATTTTGGGAAGAGATTAAGAAAAGAAGTGTCTGGGCTGTTCCACCTCTTAGGTGGAACGGTCTTTGGCTAAGTTTGCTTCTATGGTGCCAAGGGAGTCTTAGGTTGTAATCGTTCTGTTCTAATTCTATGAGCCTCAAGGATCGCCTGATTCTTAGACAGAGTGGGAGCGATGGGAATGACTTCCCTTTTATGCTTACTCCAATCGCCTGTCATTAGAGCTTCTTCCCAACCCGTTTCGTACACTACCTCAGTGTATGGTTCTACCGTTACACACCGTTTGCCTGCTTTGTCGAAAATTTCTACATCTGCCATACTGTGGTGGATTGTACTCTTTTGATCGGGTAAGTCATGGGGCGTTTAACCTGACGGGACGTTTGCGACAAAGCCCATAAATTTCGCCAAAACTACGATCGTAGAGTTGGCGAAATAAATCACATATCAGAGTTGTGTCCTTTTTTGTCAATTGTGGTAGATTTAAGTTAATGGCAAAGATATTTGTAACCAAAAAAATTCCGTTTTGGGAGGAGATTAAGAAACCACTGGTTGATGCCGGGTATGAGCTGATGGTGGGGGGAGATATAAAGCAAGAGTTGGAAAAGGGGTATGACGGATTGTTGTGTTTACTGACTGACAAAATCGATGGAGAAGTGCTGGCGGCGGATAAGAATAAAAGATTAAAAATAATTGCCAATTACGCGGTGGGTTTTGACAATGTTGCAGTTGAAGAATGTAAAGCCAGGAATATTATGGTGACCAATACGCCCTGCGACGAGGTAAATGAGAGCGTGGCAGAATTTACGTGGACATTAATGCTAGCTTTGTCTAATCAACTGCTGCCGGCGGCGGCTTTTGCGAAAAATGCGGCGTATAAAGGCTGGGAACCGGACATATTCCTGGGGCAGCTTCTTAAAGGGAAAACTTTGGGGGTTATCGGAACGGGAAGAATCGGGGGGTTGGTGCAGACCAGAGCAGAGGCCTTTAGGATGAAAGTGCTGGGGTATAGCCGAAGCAGCGGGTTGAAACTGGAAGACGTGCTGGGTCAATCTGATTACGTAAGCCTGCATGTGCCACTGACTCCAGAAACTACACATCTGATGAACGAAACTACTTTTGCCCAAATGAAACAAGGATCATATCTGGTTAACACTGCACGAGGTCCGGTGGTTGATGAAGTGGCACTGGTGTACGCGTTGAAAACCGGAAAAATCGGGGGAGCGGCGTTGGATGTATGGGAAAACGAACCTGACCCTCGGCCAGAACTACTAGAAATGGAAAATGTGATTCTGACCCCACATATTGCTTCGGCTACCATGGAGGCGAGGACGGCGATGGGAAAGACGGCGGTAACAAACTTGGTGGAAGGTTTGGCTGGAAGGACGCCCCCCAACTTAGTAAAATGAGTGATTGCGTTCGGCTATGACGGATTTAGTAAGACAGGTGAATTTGAAACGCATGCCGGTGAACAGAAAACTGATTGCGTGGGTGTTTGTGGTGACAGGAATAATCAGCGGGTGGTTGTGGTGGCGAGAGCAAAAACCTAAATTGGAACTGGAACCGTTGAAGATCAGCTACCAAATCGAGAGAAAAGAAGTGGCGGGAGACAGGGATGTGTCGCGGGAAACCAGCAGGCTGGTGACGCAAATCCGGGGCAAATTAAATTCGGTCCAGGGGACGTGGGCGGTGGCGGTGTACAGATTGGATGAGAAGAAAGGGTATGGGGTGGGGGAGGAAAGGGTGCTGCCGGCGGCATCGATTATGAAAGTGCCCATAATGCTGGCGGCGGTAAAAAACCTGAATGTGGATGACATATATATGCTGCGGGACGCGGATAAACAGAGCGGGTCCGGGCCGATCGAGTTTATGGATTCCGGGACTAAGCTTTCAGTAAAAGACCTAATAACTTATATGGCCAAAAACTCCGATAATACGGCTCCGGTAGTGCTGACGCGGATGGTGGGGAAAAATGAGGTGATAGAAGAGATTAAGAGATTAAGTATGAAAGACACCGACTTTGAGGAGAATACGACGACGGCCAGGGATGTAGTGGCCATGTGGAAGAAAATATACGAAGAGAAGAATGAGCTAGTGCTGGATGTTTTGCAGGATAGTATTTATGAAGACCGGATTCCCTTGGGTTTACCTGACGGAATAAAACTTGTTCACAAAGTCGGATCTGGGGATGGGGTGTGGTCCGACGCGGGAGTTGTGATGGCCGAAAAACCATTTGTGCTGGTGATTATGAATGAGGGAGTGGAGATAGATGAAGCGAAAAAATTGGTGCCGGAGCTGACTAAACTCATCTGGGATTTTGAAGTAGGAAGAAGCGCAAAATTACAATAACGGCCACTGTTGCGGAAAGAAAAGCTATTAGAATAAGCGTGTTGCGATAGTTACGGTTCATGTACCCCTTGGAGTATTTTATCTCTTTCCTCTTGTTCTTTCTTGGCCTTGTCCTCGAGAAGTTTTTGAATAGCCTCTTTGGAGCAAGCGAGCCGAGGCTCGGTGCCGGGGATGAAATATTCAGAACGGACGGGACAACCTTCACAAGCGAGCTGGCCGGTGAGGGTACAAATGTTGACTTTGAGGAGATTGGCGGGTGAGGTGAACCCGGTAGCGGGAGTGGTTTTGAGAAGTTCGGTCATAATGCGGCGCCAAATAGGGGAGGCGCCCGTGACGCCGGAGGCCACATAGCTCATGGGGGAGTTGTCGTTGTTGCCCACCCACACCACTACTAGGCGGGAAGGGGTGTAACCGATGGTCCAGTTGTCCCGGAGATTGTTGGTGGTGCCGGTCTTGACGGCAACGTTGGGGACGTTGAGATCCGAATTGGGGCCGAAAGCCGGGGTGCGGGCTGAATTGTCGGAAAGAATATTGAATATAAGGTAGGCCACCCGGGGATCGAGAACGGGTTCGGCGGCGCAGGCGGTAATTTCTACGGCCTGGGCGGCTTTGACACCTGACTGGCGGTTGCACCTAAACTCTTCTAAGACTTTGCCGGTAGCGTCATGGACGGAGAGGACGGGATGGAGTTCCACTTTGGAGCCGGAATTGGCAAAAACTCCGTAGGCGGTGGCCATATCCAGCATGGTTACTTCTCCGCCACCCAGGGTTAAAGACAGGCCGTAGCGGGAAGGATCGGTCCAGGAAGAAATACCTAAACGATGGGCAAAATCTATGAAATTGGATACACCATTGGCAGCCAGGACTTTGACTGCCGGGATGTTGTACGAGGAGCCGAGAGCTGTTCGTAAAGTGACTTTTCCATGAAATTTGCCGTCGTAATTAACCGGGGAGTAATTGGGCTGACCCGGGGTCTTGTAAGTAATGGGCGAATCGTCGATAACGGAGGCGGGGGTGAAGCCGCGGGTGAGGGCGAGGGCGTAATTTAGGGGCTTGATGGACGAGCCGGGCTGGCGCAGGGCGGTGGTCACATTGAAATTGCCGTCGTGAGTCATGTCGAAATAATCTTTGGAGCCGACCATGGCTAAGATTTCTCCAGTTTGGGGGTTAGTAACTACGGCGGCGCCATTGCCAATGCGCAGGTAGGCCACCTTGGTTACTTCTTGGGTGACGGCGGTTTGAGCTGATTGCTGGACGGATAGGTCTAAAGAAGTGATGACTTCCAGGCCTCCCTGCTCGACGATGGAAGCGCCGTATTTTTGGGCTAAATATTCGCGGACGTACATGACAAAATGCGGGGCCTTGATATCGATGGTTTGGGGCGAAAATTTCAACTCTTCCGCGGAGGCGGCATTGGCCTGGTTGAAGGTAATGAAACCTTCGGAGACCATACGGCGGAGAACTTCTTTTTGGCGGGATTTGGCCAGTTCGGGATGGGCGCCGTAGGGAGAGTAGGTGGTGGGAGAGGCAGGCAGACCAGCGAGAAGTGTAGATTCGGCCAGAGTAAGCTGGGATACGGGCTTGCCAAAGTAGGTTTGGGCGGCTTCTTCTACTCCGTAAGCGGCGCCGCCGAAACTGACCCGATTTAAGTACATTTCCAAAATTTGATCTTTGGGGTATTTGAGTTCGACTAAAATGGCTAAAACCAGCTCGCGGATTTTCCGGCGAAGGGTGCGTTCGGGGGAAAGAAGGGCCGTTTTGACCAGTTGCTGGGTAATGGTGGAACCGCCTTGTATCGTGGATGTGTTGTGGGTGGTGAGTAGTGAGGAGTTGCTGATGAGAGCGCGAAAAATGCCACGCAAGGAAAATCCGGAGTGGCGATAAAACTCGGCGTCCTCGATGGCGATGGTGGCTTGACGCAGCTGCAGCGGGATATCCGGCAGTTTGACCAGGGTGCGGTTTTGGGAAGCGTAGATTTTGTACAGTTCTACGCCGTGGCGGTCGCGGATGTGAGTGGTTAGGGGAACAGGCTGGGTGGTGAGAGCGGAGGGAGCGGGAAGACCACGGAATACATACCAATAAATACCAATAAATACCAATAATACCAGCGCCACCAATTTGAAATTTGAAATTTGAAATTTGAATTTGGGAAAACGAAGTTGGGTGAGGGGATATATAAACTTGAGAAAGTTTTTGAGATAGGGGGTAGGAGCTTTGTAAATGACAACTTCTTTTCGACGGGGTCTCTTAGGAGAGAGAGAAAATAAGAACCGAAGGAGAATATATAGGGGATGGCCGAGAGAAATGAGAAATTTGCGCATAGTCGAGGAGCAGGAGTGGGCGAATTATACTACTTTACGGCTCGGCCGTGGCGGTCGAGGCTGATGATTTTCAAGTTGGGGAGGCGAAGTTTTTGGAGTCTAGTATCGTGGGTGATGAAAAAGTCTGCGTGATTGGCGATGGCGGTGGCTAACTGAATAGAGTCTGGGGTTTTGAGAAACTTGTTTTCTCGGCGGAGGCGGGCAGCCTCGAGGCAGATTGGCCAGTCGACTGGGCAAATTGAGACGCCGGGGGTGCTTTTGAAGAAATTGACAATCTCTGTTTGAGTGTACTCTGCAGGGATGTATTTTGAAGGAGAGAGAGTTTCAAGTACGGAAATAATGGAAGAGAGAGCTATTATTTGACCAGATTCAGCCAGAGAAAGAAGGTGTCTACAGGTGGTGAAGTACGGTTCGGTTTTTTCTATGAGGTAGATGAAAACCATCGAGTCTAAAGCGACAGTTTTGTTTAAGATCGATTTATCTATCCCAAGATTTCCGTTCGTTTTTGATGTATTCATCGACATTGCCATACATGCCTTTTCCAATACCAGCGACTCGGTCTACCCAACTTTGGGTGGGGGGTTCGAGAATGACCACTTTTCGGGAGCCAAGATTCGTAGGGATAGCAGTGACTGTGGATTGGGATGAAATGCCAAGATGCTTTCTAATAGCCCGATTAAGAGTGACCTGATTTTGAGAAGAGATAGGTAAAGAATATGTCATGGTACATTTACTTTTATCAGAAATCTAAATGAATGTCAAGATAGCATTTAGTTTTTGATAGCTTGACCGTGGCGGTCGAGGTGGACAAGGTCGGCTTCTCCATAACCTCCGGAGCAGTCCAGGCAGAGCTGGCCCCCCAGGGTATCAAAGATTACGGCGTGATTTTGGTATTCGATGTCTCCGGGGTTTTCTACAATTTGTTTGGGACTGGCGGGGCTTCCGGTGGGGCGGAAAATGGGAATGTCCCGGCGGAGAGAGTCGGTCTGAACCGCGGGGACAGTACCCCGTAAGAAATATTCGTAACGGGGGCCGCAGTCCGCTGGGGGTGAATCCGGAGCCTTGAGGCCTGATAGTGAGCAAACTAGAGCGCCAATTACGTCTGGAGGTTGGACGGGCCAATGCTGGGAAGAATCCTTAAGCGCATATGAAATAACTTTGTTCCAGATGGGGGAGGCGCCGGTGACACCCGAAGCGACGGCAGACATGGGGGAGTTGTCGTTGTTGCCTACCCATACGGCGACGAGCACATCGGGGTTGTAGCCAATAGTCCAGTTGTCGCGGCGGTCGTTGGTGGTACCGGTCTTGACCGAGACTTCGGGGTGATTTCTGACGACTAAATATGAACTGGAGCCAAACATGGCAGAGCGGGCGCCGTTATCCAGTAGGAGATGGGAAATAATATATGCGGTGCCGGTGGAAATGACCCGGGTGTTGGAGGGCAGTTTGGGAGTTTCTTCTAAAACCTGGCCCGTGCGGTCGGTGACTTTGAGAATAGGGTTGAGATTAACGCGCTGGCCGGCGTTGGCCAGGACGCCGAAGGCAGTAGCCAGGTCTTGCATGGTGACCTCGCCGCCGCCCAAAGTTAAGGATGGGCCGTAATTTTTGGCATCTTTAAAGGTAGTGATGCCAAAAGCGGAGGCCGAGGCCACGAAATTTTCCAGTCCATTGAGAGTGAGAACTTTGACGGCGGGGATGTTGAAAGAATTGGCTAGGGCAAAACGGACTTGAGTGGGGCCGTGCCACTGATTGTCGTAGTTGTTGGGACAGTAAGGCGGCTGATCGGGGATTAAAAAGCACGTAGGTTTGTCGGCTAGAACCGAACTGGCGGTAATTAAGCGGTGCTCTAGGGCCAGAGCATAATTGATGGGCTTGATGGCCGATCCCGGCTGGCGCAAGCTTTGGGTAACGTTGACGTTGCCGTCTGAATTAGAATCGAAATAGTCTTTGGAGCCGACCATGGCTAAAATCTGGCCGGTTTTGGGCTGAGTGACTAAGACTGCCCCGTTGCCCACGCGAGCGGACTTTAAGCGGCCAACTTCGGTAGCTACGGCTGCCTGGGTAAAATTTTGCAGATCTAGATCCAGAGTGGTAGTGACAATCAGGCCGTTTTGCTCCACTTTTTCAAGGCCGTATTTTTGGATGAGCAGGTCTTTGACCCACAGGGAAAAATGGGGAGCCTGGATACTAGGCGGAGGAGCGTAGTTCAGCTGTTGGTCTTTAGCTTTTAGCCACTGGTCTTGATTGATGAATTTGGCATCGAGCATTTGCTTTAAAACGTATTCCTGGCGGGATTTGGCTAATTCCGGGCGGGAGAGGGGAGAATAGAAACTGGGGGCTTGGGGCAGACCGGCCAGGAGGGCGGATTCTGCCAGGGATAGGTCGGCAGCGGGCTTGCCAAAGTAGGTGCGGGAAGCGGACTCGATGCCGTAAGCCGTGCCACCATACGGGACTTGGTTTAAGTAAAACTCCAGGATTTGATCTTTTTTGTAGAACGTTTCGACGGCGGCGGAGAGAATGAACTCACGAATTTTGCGTCTGACAGTGCGGTCGGGTTCTAGAAGGGCGTTTTTGACCAGTTGCTGGGTAATGGTCGAGCCGCCCTGGAGTTTTTGCTTGAAGAAAGTACTAATAAAGGCCCGGGCGATGCCTCGTATAGAGAAGCCGGAGTGAGAGTAAAAATCCCGGTCTTCGGCGGCCAACGTCGCTTGCCAGACATACTTGGGCAGGGACTTAAGTTCAATCGGAGTGCGCCGCTCTCCGACAAAAACTTCGTATAGCAGTTTGCCGTTGCGGTCCAAGAGCTTAGTGGAAGCAGGAGCGGGGTGGGTGGTAAGTCGGAGGGGGTTAGGTAAGTCCCATAAAAAATAGAGCAGGAGAGTAGAAGAGCTAGAGAGCAGGAGTAATAATTTCCAGTTTTTTTTGATTTTTTCTTTCACTCTTGAATTATAACGTAGGGGGGATTATATTATCCGTATGGCAGTGAAGAAAAAGGACGATCTGATAGGAGGAGAATTAGATCCCAAGGAGGAAAAAATGCTGGATTGGATATTAAATGCAGTAGTGATCTTCGTCCTAGGCTGGCTGGGATTGGGAATACTTCTGTCCGTCGGGGGCCTATTTCATCTGTGGGGATAAGTTTTGTATAGTTTTGTTCACTTTTGCTCGTGCTAAAAGTGAACCGAAAAGCACGCCCGCCAGATGAGCTAAAAATGCACAGCAAGGAATCCCAATGCACCCCGATAGCCATCGGGATTGGAGCCGTGACTAACCAACGTGCTTGCTGTGCACTTTTTTGACGCTCATGCCCTGGCGGGATTAGCCCCCTTGATTTTTAGAGAGAGGGAGAGTTTAATGGGGGTATGGATGGCGGATGAGGTTTATGTTGCAGGAGGGCCGGATAAAGGGCGAGTGGGTGACCATGATGGTGGCAGCCTCTGGTACCAACGGAGTTGTTTGGGTGGTTGGTGTGTTCCACCTATGTTCCACCTAAGAGGTGGAACATTTTTCTCCTTTGACGAGTTTTATCCGAAAGCGGTAAGATTGGCTTGATGGATTTTGAAAATGCAAATTGGTGGAAATATTTGACCGATCCCATGCGGGATCTGGCGGGAGAAAGCTTTATTTTGTTGGAGAGGGAGGAAAAGTTACAGGAGGGGTTGCATGATTATAGCTTTGTGGTGTTTCCGATGGCGAAGGCGTACGAAGGATTTTTGAAGAAGTTGTTTTATGACTTGGGACTGATTAATAAAAAACAATATGGTGGAGACCGGTTTAGAGTGGGGAAAGCTCTGAATCCTAATTTACCTAAAAGGTATCAGTGGGATTGGGTGTATGACAGGTTAACGCTAGCGTGTAAGGGGGAGGAAACGGCCATGGAGATGTGGGAGGTGTGGAAGAAGGCCAGAAACCGGACTTTTCACTTCTTCCCCGACCACCACGAGTTTATTTCTTTGGAACAAGCGAAAGAATTAATCGGGGAAATTGCGGATGTGATGGAAAAGTCCCTGATACAGTGCGATAGGGTTGGTTGAAATACTTGACAGGGCGAGATATACTGGAGGGTACGGGTATGAAAGCCAGTGGACAAAACTTGTCCGATAAGGGCTCTTTTATCGAGTCGGCCTGGGGTAATTTGCGAAACGCCCTGATTGGCTGTTCGGTGGCGATGCTGTTTGGATTAGTGGTTTTGTTTGTGTCGGTATATTCTGCAAGAGCCGTGGAGCCGGTGACGGTGAAAGTGGAGTATTACTTGCCATATCCGGGGGTGCTGCCCGATAGCCCACTATATAAGTTGAAGGCGATGAGAGACCGGGTGATGCTGTTGCTGATTTTTGATGAGGTGAGGAGAGCTGAAAAGGAGCTGTTGTACGCAGACAAGAGGGTAGGGGCCGCACTGGCATTGGCTGAAGGAGGAAAGATGGATTTGGCCGTTTCTACAGCAACAAAGGCCGAGAAGTATCTAGAAAGAGCCGTGATTCGAGTAAGAAAGTTATCTAAGCTGGGGCGGGATGTGAAGAGCATAGAGATGACTTTGGAGAAAGCGATAGCCAAACACAAGGAGATTTTGGAAAGCAAACCTGAATTCAACCCAGCCTTGAAGATAAACGAGACTTTGACGTTCAAATGATCCCCTCTGATGTAGAAGTTGATAGTTGACGCACTAGATCTAGTGTCTTAGTCTAGAGGTCGCCACTAAATATGCGATGTCCATTTTGCGCTAACTCGGAGACATCCGTGTTGGAATCAAGAGTAGCAGAAGACGGACAAAGCTTAAGAAGGCGGCGCGAGTGTGAGAAGTGTCAAAAGCGCTTCACGACATTCGAAAGAATTGAGGGACCGACAATTTTTGTGATCAAACGGGATGGCAGCCGCCAACCATTTGACAGGGAAAAGATTGTCCGGGGGACGATCAAATCCTTTGACAAAAGACCAGTGTCGATTGACCTGATTAATCAATTGGCCGATGAAGTGGAAAGGGAGGTCAGGCGCAAAGAAGTGTCTGAAATTCCTTCGAAAACCATCGGTCGGATAGTTTTGAAGAGGCTGAAAAATATCGACAAAGTGGCCTGGATGAGATTTGCCAGCGTATATCTGGAGCTGACAGATCTGACCGAATTCGAAAAGTTATTTGAAAAAATTTCTTGAAAAAATGCCTTATTTACAAATATCAATAAATGATGGCGAAAGGATTAAACAACCCACGCCTTGTTTAAAATGTGGGCAACAAATTAGTCCGTACTATTTGTCACCGGTAAAACTTGAGGACGGGAGAACCTTTTTGGTGAATAGGTGTTTAAGCTGCGGATTTTTTGGGGAGGGAAAAAATGTTTAATCCGACGGCTGAGGTGGCAGAGGGAAAAGTGGCCGTAGAATGGTTGATGACGAGATTGGCCGAAAGGCTACCGCAAGCGAGAAAAATGGATTTTATTATTTCTGCGATGGGGTATGATTCAACAGAGGCGGCGAGATTGTCTGGAGTGAGTGGGGCGAGAGTGCGGGAGTCGTTAGCTTACGCTGGAGTGGAGTTAAGGCAGATGGCAGAGGAGGATCCTAGTATAGCTGAAATAGTGAGGGAGTTAGGTAGAGAAAGGGCAGAGTTCTGGTGAAGGAGGGTGATGAACTGGGATCTTGTACGTGATGTTGTGTACGCAGGAGTAGAGAGGGGAAACGGATCGCTGAGAGGGGAAGGAAGTACACCTAGTGGTGTAGTGGCGGCTGCTTTGGGACTGGCGATGAATGTAATTGGAGAAAAAATCGGAGACGTGGCCAATGCGGGGACTCCGGCCGTTCTTCTGGGAGGAGATGAAGCTGAGGTGTTGCAACTGCTACAACGAGCACAGAGGGTGGTGGGTGATGGAGTGGATGGGGATGGAGACGCCAGTGTGCGAAAAGTAAAGGGGTTGGTGGCAATTGCTTTGAGCCAATCGCATTGAATAGTGGAAGAGCTATAATAGTGACCGATGATTATTACCAGGACACCGCTACGGATTAGTTTTTTGGGAGGGGGGACGGATTTTCCGGATTTTTATAAGAAATATGGAGGGTGTGTGGTGACAACAGCGATTGATAAGTACGTGTATGTAATCGTCAAGGAAAGATTTGATAAGCAAATTTATGTAAATTATTCGATTAAAGAAATAGTAGACAGAGTAGGAGAGTTAAAGCACGAACTGGTGCGGGAGGCCATGAGAAAAGTAGGAGTTAAAGACGGAATTGAAATTTCGTTTCAATCTGACGTACCGTCCTCGGGATCCGGATTAGGGTCGTCCAGTACGGTGACAGTGGGAACTCTGAATGCTTTATATCAATACACCGGGCGGGCGGTGGATGCCCAGAAATTGGCGAGAGAGAGTTGTGAGATAGAGATAGAGAAGTTGGGGAAGCCCATTGGGGTGCAGGACCAGTATATCGCGGCTTTCGGAGGAGTAAGATTTTTGGAGTTTAAAAAGTCTGGGAAAATCGTGGCGGAAGATTTGCAACTGTCGGAGGAAATCTTAGATGATCTGAAAAGCTGTTTAATGGTGTTTTATACCGGCCGGACACGGGCAGCGGGGAGTATTTTGCAGGAACAGAAAGAAAATATTAAAGCAAAAAATGTAGTGCTGATGAAAATGGCCAAACAAGCCCGAGAGGCCAAGGAGCTATTGGTGGCGGGCAAGATTTACTCTTTGGGGAAACTGATGGATGAAGGATGGAAATTGAAGCGGCAATTGGCCAGCCGGATTAGCGACCCGGAAATTGAGCGGATGTACAATGCGGCTAAAAGAGCAGGGGCAATCGGGGGCAAGATTTCCGGGGCTGGGGGAGGAGGATTCCTGACGCTGTTTGTGCCAACGGGAAAAAGGGAAGCGGTGAGAAAAGCAGTTACGGCCTGCCTGCCGGCAGGCAGGGAGATGCCGGTGGGATTAGCTAGAGATGGGAGTAAAGTTATTTTTAATATCCGTTAATGAAAAGCCGAGTTTTGGTAACAGGAGGGGCGGGGTTTATCGGGTCGCATACGTGTGACGTGCTTTTGGAAAAAGGCTATCGGGTGGCGATTCTAGATAATTTGAGTGAACCCGTGCATGATGGATCGGGGCGGTGGCCAAAATATTTAGACAGGCGAATTACAAAAATTAAGGGCGACGTCGCAAGTAAAAATGATTGGATGAAAGCTTTGGGGGGGGTAAGTTTTGTGATCCACCTGGCAGCATATCAAGACCTGGTTCCAAATTTCAGCAGATTTTTTGAGACAAATGCAGTGGGAACAGCGAATTTATTTGAGCTGATTGTGGAGAAGAAATTGCCCATCAAAAAAGTGGTGGTGGCGTCGTCGCAATTTGTGTATGGAGAAGGGAAATACGAATGTAGAAAACATGGGACAGTTTTTCCCCAGGGACGAGAGGAGAAAGATTTGCAACGGGGCAAATGGGAACCGGTATGCCCAACTTGCGGAGGGGGGATTTCTCGACTGGATTTGACGGAGGACGGCCACGACCCAAGAAATCAATATTCAATATCTAAATATACGCAGGAATTAATTGGCTTGAGATTGGGAAAACTGTACAACATCCCGACAGTGGCAATGAGGTATTCAATTGTCCAAGGATCTAGGCAGTCGTACAGAAATTGTTACTCTGGTGTGTTGAGGTTGTTTGTAACCCGAATGAAGTTAGGGATTGCGCCAGTAATATTTGAAGACGGGGGGCAATTAAGGGATTACGTAAGCGTAAAGGATGTAGCCAGGGCAAATGTAATGATGCTGGAAAACAGGGCCCAATATGAAACGTTTAATGTGGGAGGAGGGATGGCGATAAGTGTGTTAGAATTCGCTAACGCCGTACAAAAGGGAATTGGGACGAAAACTGGTTATCGGATAACAGGCGAATATAGAGTGGGGGATACGAGGCACAGTGTCTCGGATATATCGAAGATAAAAAAATTAGGCTGGAGGCCCAAGGGGAATATCGAAGAATCGATACGGGAGTATTGTGCATGGATTAAAGATATAAAAATTGACAAGGCCAAGTTAATTGCGGCTGATAGAAAGATGAGGAAAGTGGGGATGGTGAGAAAGGCAAAAGGATGAGCAAAATTTACACTAAGACTGGAGACCGAGGCACAACCGGAACTTTCCGTGGACGGATGGCTAAAAGTGATCAACTGGCCCAAGCTCTGGGAACAATTGATGAGTTGAATAGCTGGATTGGAGTATGCAGACACCACGTGCTACACGACGACGAACTTAAAAGAGTACAAAATAATTTGTTAACTATTGGATCTCAACTAGCTGGATCTGAGAAAAGAATTAGACCAGGGGAAACGGCTCACTTGGAAAAACTAATTGATAAATTAACAAAAGACCTGCCTAAACTATCTAACTTCATATACCCCAAGGGAAATTTGCAGATAGCTAGAGCAGTTTGCCGGAGGGCGGAGCGGGAAGTGGTCTCTGCTGAGATAAAAGAGAAAAACATTTTGAAATACCTGAATCGCTTGTCTGATGCGCTGTTTACGCTTGGTAGGTGGGTGAATTGGACCCTCCTTCGCCAAGGTTACGGCCGTGCGTCGCCAGAGGCTATGCCGGCGGCACGCGGGGTAAAAGAGGAAGTGTGGAGAGGATAATTTCTTGGCACTGCTGAATGGAATATTTTTCGGTATCTAGGGAAACAGCGTCTGATATAAAGGTTGTTTCTAGTTGGTTGTAAATATTCTCGATAACTTCGTTTCCTAATGGTTTTCTACAGCCCTCTTTTATTCCGGGGCGAGATCTGTCTCGTTCTTGTAATATGGGCAAGGAACACTTGATTTGAAATACTTTGCATGTAATATTTCTCTTTCTCGCGGTGTTTTGGGCCTGGGGAATTATTGCCGGGTCAAAGAATATTTTTTCCATCACGACAGAGAAGCCGTTATCTAGTAAATATTCAAGAGTCACCAAGGCACTTTGATCAACGTATTTTTGTTCTTGCCGGCTTGAATTATCAGAGAAGAAATCTTTGAAATTGTCCACTTTTAACCAGACTATTTTTTTGTCGAAGTTTCTCAACTTTTTAGCGATGGTAGTTTTGCCGCTGGCAGGGGCGCCTCTAATAATTACCAAGAACTGATTCATTAAGCGTAAGTATTCGTTTTGCGGCTGGAGTTGTCAAGACTTGACAAACATATACAAGATATATACAATTGATGTATATGCAAACGCAGACATTTACAGAATGGACTTGGTGGCCGTGGATGAATATAGAAATCGGAGTGAGCTTATTCGGGAGGCGGTGAGGGTGTATTTGGACAGGGTTGAAAAGTGGAGGAGGATTTTTAAGGCAGGAAAAAGGGTAGCTAAAAAGATGGGAATTAAGAGCGAGGAGGATGTAAATAGGATTGTGCTAGAGTATAGGCATGGCGGGAAAAAGAATTAGAGTGGTATTGGATACGAACGTGTTGGTTTCGGCGATTGTTTTTGGAGGCACACCAAAAAAGATTTTAGATATAGTTTTGATCGGCAAACTCGTGGGGGTGACGACGGTAGCGTTAATGGCTGAATTGAGTGAGGTGGTTCATAAAAAATTTCCCTTTCGAGATGCAGACTTGGAATATTTTGAGGAACAAATGAAAGTTGATTTTGAGATTGTCAGGCCAAGGAAAGTTTTAAGCGCGGTGAGAGATGTTGGAGACAATAAAGTCTTGGAGGGGGCAGTTGAGGGAGAATGCGAGTATATCGTGACCGGAGATGAAGACCTGTTGATTTTGGGTAACTATAAAGGAATAAAAATCGTAACGCCGGCCGAATTTATGAGGACGGAAGAGAAAGCGTGGAGAGGCTGATTCTCGTTCCACCTAAGAGGTGGAACGTGGAACAATTGGCGCTCATGCGCTGGCGGTTAAAGGAGACGAAAACAACCGGCTCTGATATGATTAATGTATGGATGATGCTGCCCGGGATCCACAGAAGGCGTATAACGCCGGAGGGAGGTTTAAGGAACAACTGGAAGCGCTCGCTTCCAGCTTCAGAGCAGGAGAGCGGGAGGGCGGGAGAGTAGAAGTAGTTGAGGAAATACCGGTGAACGTGGAAGAAGAAAAGCTAAAGGAAGGCGAAGGATATATTGAAAAAGTAGAGAGAGAAGCGGAGCTGGCTAAACCAGTGGTGGACGATTACACTCAGCAAGTGCTGGTGGGAGCGGCGGCGCCGCAGAAGCCGAAAGTGACCTTACCGCTGACTGACGACCAGATTAAGAAAGGCTTGCATCATAAAGTATGGGAAGCCATTCGCTGGTTAGCGGAATGGTGTCTGCGACAGCTGAAGATGGTAAGATAAAAACATGGCGGATTTGACACTTTTGGTGTATCAACTGATGACCCTGATGCTGGGGGTGGCGGTGTTGTTTTTGACGGTGGTGATTTCCGGCTATTTGCTGATTTTGTGGTATAGGCACAAAGACCGGGAAGAAAAAAGCCTGGAGATGGTGTGTCTGCAAGTGGCGGTACCTAGAGAAAACGAAATAAAGATTGACGCCATGGAGCAAATTTATGCTAGCCTGTATTCAATTAAAAAAGGGTCACTTGGACCCTTTGGTTGGTTTTCTTTTTTGCAGACGCAGCCGCACATTTCCTTTGAATTGGTGGCTCGAAAGGAAGACATCCGGTTTTACATTATTGTGCCGGAGAAACTAAGAGATCTGACGGAAAAACAGATCCATGGAAGTTACCCCGGAGCAGATATCCAGGTGGTGGAGGAGCCGAATATATTTACGGAAACTGGGAATGTGGAATTTGCTTGGCTAGTAATGCGGAACTCCGCCTATAACCCGATTCAGGTGTACAAAAATCTGACGGTGGATCCGCTGGCAGGGTTATCGTCGGCATTGGCTAAGATGGGGGATGGGGAAGGGGCACACGTGCAGGTACTCATTGCCCCGGCAGACAATAAGTGGAAAGGGAAAGGGCGGGCATGGATTGGGAAAACTAAGAAAGCGGAAAGTGATCCCGAAAAGGCCAGCTACAAAGTAGATCCCAAAGTAATGGAAGCGGTGGATAATAAAGTAAGTAAATCTGGATTTGAAACGACAGTGAGAATTGTGGTGTGTTCTAACGATAAAACTTCAGCCAAAGCCCACCTGGCTAATATCCGGGCTTCCTTCGAGCAGTTCAATGGAGATTTGAATGGTTTCAAAGGCAAAAAAGTGAGAATGAAAGGAACGTTTGTGACCGATTTTATTTACCGATATCAACCCATGTTGTGGTGGGGAGGAAAAACGATATTAAACACTGAAGAGTTGGCCAGCATTTACCATTTTCCCAACAAAACCATTGAGACGCCACACATCTTTTGGCTGAATGCCAAACGGGCACCGGCACCCCAGGGGATACCGGATCACGGATTGTATTTAGGCAAAAGCGTGTACCGGGGAGTGACCCGGCCGGTATATATTTCCGATATAGACCGGGAGAAACACATGTATATTATCGGGAGGACGGGAGTAGGAAAAACCCAGCTGATGAAAACCATGATTTTGCAGGACATCCGGGCGGGAAAAGGAATAGCAATTATTGATCCCCACGATTTAGCGACAGATATTTTGGGATATATTCCCCCCGAACGGGCGGAGGATGTAATTTTCTTTGATCCGTCTGACCCGGAGCGGCCGATGGGGCTGAATATGATTGACGCTCGGACGGAACAAGAACGGCACTTGGTGGCCAGCTCGATTATTGGCCTCATGTACAAACTGTATGACCCGCATAAAACAGGCATCATTGGCCCCAGATTTGAACACGCTATTAGAAATGCCATGCTGACAGTATTGGACGCCATCCCTGGGGGGACGTTTGTGGAAGTAGTGCAGGCGCTGCAGAGATCTGAATTTGTGCAAGAGATGCTGCCCAAAGTGACAGATCCGATCGTGCGCCGGTATTGGACGGACCAGATTGCACAGACTTCGGATTTTCATAAGTCCGAAGTCTTGGATTATATCGTGTCCAAGTTTGGAAGATTTATTACAAACAAGATGATCAGAAATATTGTTGGCCAGTCGCAGAGCGCGTTTGATTTCAGAAAAGTGATGGACGAGGGAAAAATTTTGATTGTGAATCTATCCAAAGGCAAGATGGGAGAGGAAAACTCCAATTTCTTGGGACTTATCCTGGTACCCAGAATTCTGATGGCGGCCATGTCCAGGTACGATACACCGGAAGCGCAACGGCGGCCGTTTTATTTGTATGTGGATGAATTTCAGAATTTTGCCACGCCGGATTTTGCTACCATTTTGTCCGAGGCGCGGAAATATAAATTGAATCTGATAGTGGCCAACCAGTTTATCGGGCAGATGGAGGAGGAAGTGAAGAACGCTATTTTTGGCAACGTGGGAACAACGATGACTTTCCGGACCGGCGTGTCTGACGCACAGTATTTGCAGCATGAATTTTCGCCGACCTTCACTGAAGCGGACATTTTGAATGTGGAGAAATATAACGTGTATATCAAAACGATTGTGAATAACGAACCGGTGCCGGCTTTCAGTATGGACGTGACTAAAGATCTTAAAGCGGAACAGGCGTTATATAATCCGAAATTGGCGGAGGCGATTAAGCAGTTGTCGAGGCTGAAATACGGCAAGGACGTGCGGCTGGTGGAGGCGGAGATTAACGAGAGGGCGAAGCTGTAGTAAAATATAGGGACTGGGCCTGTAGCTCAATGGTAGAGCGGCTGTCTTATACACAGTATGTTGGAGGTCCGAATCCTCCCGGGCCCACAGCGGAAAATTCTAAATTCTAAACCCTAAACCCTAAACAGTTTGTAATTGGTGGTTGGTGTGAGAGAGGAATTTGAGGAAGTCATCCAGACTGATTTCTAAGGTGGCAGTGTTGGTGTTGGGGTGGAATAGCAGTTTGTCTTTGGTCGTTAGCCTTTGGTCGACGAGAACGGTGACGAGGTGATTTTTGTCATTGATTAAACCGAAGGGGGAGACGGAGCCGGGAGTGAGGCCCAGTATAGCTTTTAGCTCTTGGTCGCTTGCGAAAGTTAGCCGGGACGAGAGATTCAAGGATTTAGCCAGTTGTTTTAGATCGGCCCGCTGGGAACACGCCAAAATGTACAGAAAGTAGTGATGAGAGGTTTTTTGGGTTTTTAAAAACAGGTTTTTGGTGTGGGCGGCTTTGGAGCTGATCCAATATTTGTCGGCATCAGCGCAGGTATACACCGGAGGGTGGTCGAGGCGGGTGTATTTAATGTTTAGGGAATCAAGAAGTTTGAGGATATCGGTCATGGGCCGATTATATTACAGTTCAACGAGGCGAGTGGTTAAAGGTCCAGAACAGGGTTTAATGAAGTCGAGGTATTTGGTGGTGGAAGTGAGGCGTTTGTGGCCGACGATTTGGGATAGATATTGGGGATCGCAGCCGGCGGAGAGCTGGTGGGCCATGAAAGTATGGCGCAGATCATTGACTTTGGTTCCTTTGACGTCGGCCACTCTAAAAAACCTGTCGATGGCGGTTCTGATGTTTCTGATTAACAAAGGATGGCCAGTTTTGGTGACGAAAAGATGGGGGTCGGTTACAGAAGGACGAATGGCTAGATAATTGGCAACGGCGGTGGAGACATATTTGTTGAGGGGGACAGTTCGTCCGGCGTTATTTTCCTGGGGGCGAATGTACACCTCTGTTTTTTTGATGTCTTCAGTATGCAGGTTAGCAAGTTCTGAGATGCGCATACCGGTTTGTAAGAGGAGTTCGACTACCGCTGACATCCTAATATCTAGGCGGACAGCGTCGCGTAGGGAAGAGTATTCGGCGGGGGTGAGAATGCGGGGGGCAGAAGACTCATATTTAGGATGGGCTAATTCAGAGGCGGGGTTGGTGGGGGTAAGATTATTTTGATTTAGGAATTTAAAAAATGTTTTGAGGGAATTAATCTTGCGACTGACTGATTTGGCGGTATAACCATTGCTTGATAACGAGAGAAGATAGTCTTGGAGGTGTTGGGAGACAAGAGTGGTGACTTGGGTAATGCGGCGTTCTGCGAAGTGTTTTTTGAGCTGAATAAGATCGCTGTTATATGCAATAACAGTAGCAGAAGAGCGCCTTTGGGTTTTGAGATAGGTTACAAACTTCTCTAGGGCGATGTCGAAGCTAACTGGTGTGGGTAAGGTATTCATACTACAGGTTATCTTTCGTTTAGGGATTCTACAAGATATGATGGAAAGAAGCAATATGAAAGTAAAAAATAAACTGGTGTATTGGGGAGCAGTGATAGTGCTGGGGGTGTTTACGGTAAGGCTAGGGAGGAATGTGTGGAAGCTGTGGAAAGCGGGGGAGAGAATAAAGCAAGCCGAGTTAGAAGTCAGGAGTCAGGAGCTAGAAAATCAAGAGCTGCAAAAGAGGTTGGCGGAGGTGCAAAGTCCGGAATTTATAGAAAAAGAGGCGAGAGAGAAGTTGGGACTCGGGAAGGAGGGAGAAACGATCGTTGTCATGCCTGACAACGCAGATCTCAAATCTCAAATCTCAAATCTCAATGGCGAGCCTAACTGGCGGAAGTGGTGGAAGGTGTATGTAAGTGATTAGTGGCTGGGGAGAGATTCGGACTCTCAACCGTGGTCTTATGAAGGCCCTGCTCCGCCATTGAGCTACCCAGCCATAAATTTATGCCCATATATTTTACCATTTGTTCACTCTTTGGTCGTGCAAAGAGTGAACCGAGAAACACGCCCTCACGATTGGCTAAAAATACTGCGCAAAACTATCCCTATGCGCCCCGATAGCCATCGGGACTGGAGCCGTGACTGTTCAACGTGTTTGCGCAGTATTTTCTAGACGCCAATGCGCGTTCGGGATAGGCATGAAATGTGATATAATTACGTGGTTAGTACGCTGAGGGAACAACCCAGGCGCTAACCCGGAGATCCAATATGTATATGAAGATGTGGATTGAAGGGAGAGCGCCTTTTTTATTTAAAAAAATTGGGGTTGAAAACCTAGTTTGCCTTCAAATAATGTGGGTCTATATCATCAATATGATGAATATTATAAAAAATCAAGTGAATTTTTCTGGTAACACATTCAAAATGTTTGACTGGGTGGGAGTTCCTTGGTGGGTGTGGGTGTGGTTGTTAATCCTGTTATCAATCCTTTTATTTTCTTTAATAAGTCGGTACTCTTAGAAATTCTGATTCTTAGGGTTCCGAAGTAATTTTCTGGATGTTCATATATCTTTTTCCAGGTAGATTTTTGATAAAAAGGGCGGTTAAATTGAGATAGGGGAATTTGGGTAAGTTTTGACCAATAATTTTCAATTTCTTTAGTCCGATGATGGTGGCTTTCATTAATGCCGACCCGGAGTCTAATTTCGCTTGTGGGAATGTCTAATTGGTTTTGGAGCCAGCCTAGAGCAAATTTAATCATTTCTGGATCGGTATTGGCGAAACCCGCCATTTTGTCTTTTTTGAATCCTTCGGCCCAATAGAGAGCAGTGCCAGCTATGAGTTTTTCCCTATCGGAGAGGTTTCCGATTAGATTTTTGGCTTCTGATTTAATTTGCTCCTCTTTTACTTTTCTGGTGAGCTGCTGTTTGAGAGAGTAGGAGAGACGACGGCCATAGAAAGGGTCTTTTGAGTTTTTTTCGAGTTGAGCTATTTGTTTTGTAGAAAGTTTTATGTCTCTACACCACAAGCTTGCAGTACTAGATGAAACTTCTAGATCTCTGGCAATGTCTTTAATACTCTTACCTTCAATCCTAAGTTTCCTAGCTTCAATTTTGAGCCTGCTTTTTGCCATGGTGTACTTACTGACTATATTATCTAATATCGATTTTATATTGTCAATAAAAAACCCGTCTAGCGACGGGTTTTAATGGATTTTGTACTTCGACTCACTACGTTCGCTCAGTACTGCGTCGCTTACGCTCCTTGTTGCGGGGCCGGGAATCGCACCCGGTCTGGAAGATTATGCTTGATCTGTAATCTCAAATTACTTTGAGTGTCGGACTATATCATTACCCCGAAGGGGGGGTGTCCACCGATATAGCCAAATTTGCTACTCCGAATTACTTCGGAGAGGGCCCATACTACTAGCCTTCCGTGCGGCTTTACACTACCCCGCATGTCTATTTTAAAGAACCTTGTCATTATATCACTTAATTGAGGCTGATTTAAACCAGTCTAGAAAGGAGGATTTGTTTCTTCTTCTCGTTTTTTTATTCTGGTGCGGAGGGCTACTGCACCTTTTTCGTGGCTTTTAACCTGGAAAGGACAGCTGCTGCCTTGAACTCGGGTTTCCAGCCCGTCCGGTCCGGTATTTGTTAACAGGCAACCGAATTGTTCCCCCCTGTCAGGGTGTGAACAGATGGCGTGGTAGTAAGCACGAATCCGATTCTTAGTGTCTATTCTTGGATAGGCATAGCTGAAAGCTACGCAATCTACTGGCAACCTCGCTCCTCTTTTGGAGGGAGTTAGGAGCTTAGGTATTTTTCTGAGAATTGCGAAGAGGGAGCGTTGTAAACTTTCTGGGTATTCCTTTGTCATTAAGTCCCAAAATAACACATTTTTTGCTACACTTAAAGAAGTGAAGAAAAAGAGAGTGACTGCAGATTGGCTGAGAAAAATTGGGGTGAAGGAGGTGCTCATTCCCGGACTTATTTTGGCGGGAGTTTTGGGTTGGACGGGGTGGAATAAATTGGACGAAAAGAAAGTAAGATTTCCGGAAAGTGGAGTGGTGAGAATAATTACAGATGGAGATACTTTTGAATTGCAAAGTGGAGTGAGAGTAAGACTGATCGGGATAAACGCGCCCGCAAATGATGCGAGGAGTAAAGACGGACTGGCAAGACTAGTGGAAGATAAGAGGGTGTGGCTGGAATACGATAGATACCAGGACGATAAATATGGGCGGGTATTAGCCTGGATATGGATGGGATGCGAAGAAACCCCTAAATTTACTCCTCCAGATTATATGCGGCTGTCTTTTAACCGGTCCCGGCCGGGGCTGACAGAAAATCCTAAGGGATGTAAAAAAGGCAAATTGGTGCAGGAGGAACTTATAAAAGAGGGTTTAGTAAAAATGGAAGTTTACAAAGACCGGGGCGAACTGAAGTACGAAAATAGGTTAAAATAGGGGCATGAGCAAAACCAGAATATTATCAGGAATCAGATCCAGCGGGAGACTGCACATTGGGAATTATTTGGGTGCGGTGAAGGGTATGCTGGCCCTGCAAGAAGATTCTGCTTACGAAACTTATTATATGGTGGCGGATTTGCATGCCTTGACGACCCCATATGACAAAGAGAAATTTGCCGAGGAAACCAGAAGTGTCATTAAGGATTATTTAGCGGCGGGACTGGATCCAGAAAAGAGCGTGCTTTTTGTACAGTCTCAAGTGCCGGAACACGTAGAGTTGGCATATTATTTCTCGACAGTAACGACACTGGCGAAAATGACGCACCTGCCTACTTACAAAGAAAAGGTAAAACAACTTCCGGACCATGTAACCATGGCCTTGGTGAATTATCCGGTACTCATGGCGGCGGACATTTTGGCTTATAAAGCGGGACTGGTGCCGGTGGGAATTGACCAGGAGCCGCATTTGGAAGCAGCTAGAGAGATAGCCCGACGGATGAACGCGGATTTCGGGACAGATTTTCCAGAGCCCAAAAGATTTGCGACCAAGGGGGAATATGTACCGTCACTTTCCGGAGAGGGAAAGATGAGTAAGTCGGTGGAGGGAAGTTATATTCTTCTAACCGACGGATTGGATGAAATTCGGGCCAAACTAGCCAAAGCTCCAACCGACGAGAGAGTGAGTAATTTATTTAAATTGGTGGAGCTGTTTAAACACGAAAGAATGGAATATTATGCAGCTGGACAAAAAAGAGGAGATATCCGCTATTCAGAACTTAAAGAAGAATTGTCCTTGGCTATTTACGAAGAATTAAAACCCATGCAGGAAAAACGAAATAAGCTGACTGATGAATATATAGACGAAGTAATTAAAAAAGGAGCTGAAAGAGCCAGAAAGGTGGCCGTCGAAACCGTAAGAGAAGTAAAAGAAAAAATGGGGATTTTAGTATGATGACGATTGATGATTTTGCCAAGGTGGAAATGAGAGTGGGGGAGGTGACGGAAGCAAACGAAGTGATTAAGAGTACTAAGTTGATTAAATTAACCGTTAATTTTGGTCCTTCGGCAGGCTCAGAATTAAGGACGATATTTACAGGAGTGAAACAGTGGTACAAACCAAAATATTTCTTAAATAAAAAATTTGTGTTTGTAACGAATTTGCAACCCCGGCGGATGATGGGAGAGGAAAGTCAGGGCATGATTCTGGCGGCAGAAGGATCCGACGGAAAACCCATCTTTCTGGTGCCGGCTGGTAAGAAGGCGGAAATTGGGGCTAAAGTTAGATAGATATTTTTGTTTGCTCCGATATTGACTTAGGATCGTCTTAGATATAGACTTAAGCGCATGGGCGGGGATGGAGGAGATTTGGAGTTAAAGTCTATAGAATCTGGCATTAAGGTTAATAAGAGTTTCAGAACTCAATACGACGAGGCGCTGGGAGAGGTGCGGAGAAGAGCTGTCTGGGGAGCTGCTTTTTCAATGGATGACGTTGGGCGATTGTTGCATTTGCACGATCAGAGTCGGGACGAGCCAGAGGGTGGTGAGAGACAAGCTGGTTCTATTAAGATAAATCAAGACGCTCCGTGGTTTCAGTTAAAGAAATTAAAGAACAAATTGTTGGCAGGAGGGTTCTATAATAGCGATCTGGGCGCTGTGGAAAAGATCGACGGCGAGAAGGTTGGTAGTGTCTTGTTGGTGAAGGGTGATTATGGGAAGGAGAGGGAGAGTGTCGTGAAGATTGGGAGTGGATTGAAGGAGGTTTTGCGAGATATATATTCGGTTGGGCCTGGTGGGCTTTCGAGTTATGTGAGAGGAGCTTCAAAAGAGGAAAAGCGAGGGGTAAGTAAAAGGGTGGGAGAGGGGGTACAAGTTCGCGAACAATCATCTGTTAGAAGGCTTCTGTCCGTGCTAGATTCTGTCCTTAGGGAAATGGATAAAATCCAGTATGATCGGGTTTTGACTAATATTGGGGTGCGGTTGAAGAGAGGCGAAATTTCTGAAGGAGTGGCACTTGCGGAAGCCCTGGGCGAGGCTTATGACTCAAAAATTGCGACGGGAGGTGTGGTAAAGAAGGAGCTGGTGTCTGGAATCTCTCAACTAAGGGAACTTATGGGGAATTTGGAAGGTGGTAAGGTAGATGAGATAAAAAGAATGATTGAGGAGGATGAGCTTGGGGTTTTAGGATCTCGTTTGCGTGAGATAGGGGGCGATCTTAAAAAGTGTCTTAATGGAAAGGCTGATGATGGAGCGGGGGCGAAACTGGAGGAGTATTTGGGTCGTTTGATGGAAGTGGAAGCGGGAGCCCACCTTCGCTAAAGCTCTGGCGGGCGCGGCGAAAGTGCGGTGATGGCTTGACATACTGGAATACGCATGGTAGTATGATTGCATATGGATATGCAGACAATAACCACCACCTATGCCCAGAGGAATTTTGGCAAGATTTTGGACGAATTGGATGAGCCGGTGATAGTGATGCGGGATAGCGAGCCGGAAGCTGTATTGATGGACTATGAAGATTATAAGAGCTATGTGAGGGAGAAAAAGAAAGCGGACACGGAAAAAGTGATGCGCATGCTTGAGCGGATACATAAGAGAAATGCGCATATTCCAGCAGAAGAAGTGGAAAGAGATGTGGAAGAGGCATTAAAGTATGTTAGGAGTCATCGTTGACACTAACGTCCTGGTGCGGGCGGTGTTGTCCGGTAGGGGGAGAGAAGATGCAATAATAGATAAAATTGGTAATGAGGACTGGAGATTGGCGTATGGAAAAGGGCAATTGGAGGAGATGGTAAGAGTGCTGGGGTACGAAAGGATTTCCAAGAAGTATAAATGGGATAAGGATGCGGTTGACGAATTAATTTCTTGGGTTGTCAAGTACGGGAGGCAGATCCAGGCGGCAGAAGTGGAGATGTGTAGGGACAAGGATGATAATTATGTGGTAGGGTTAGCGGTGCGGGCGGCGAGAAAATCCCTGGTTTATTTAGTGACTGGGGATAAGGATATTTTGGATCTGAAAGGTAAGGTTGAAAATGTGACAATAATTACCCCGGGTGAGTTTTTGAAAGTGGAAGTAGGGGCTCGAGTAAGGTAGAATGAGGCGCTATGAAGAAGGAGCCTGATAAGACAACTAAGACAAATGGGACAAATAGGACGAATGGAAAGAGGCCAGTGCGGGGGGTAATGATTCAGATGCAGTTTGATTTACAAAGACTGGCGTGGTGGGCGGTGGTGGGATTGATGATTTTTTCCTTGGCCGGATTGTGGATGTCCGGATCCAAAGTACAAAAAGAGGTGCAACTGTCACAAGCCTTGGAAGACATGAGAGCCGGGAAAATAGAGAAAGTGGAGGTATATGCCGACCGGTTGGCGCTGTTTTACACAGACAAAGAAGACGAACCCATGTTTTCTAGAAAAGAAGGGAACGTCAGCTTTACGGAGATTTTGGATCGGGCGCAAATTAAACCGGACACAGTGAAATACGAAATTAAGGATCAGACGTTTGGACAAGTAATGACGGCGGTGTTGCCGTCGGTGATTGGGACGGGATTTGTGCTCTTAGTTCTGCTGTACATGATGCGTCAGGCGAGAGGTCAGCAAGACAGCATATTTTCTTTTGGCCAGAGCCGGGCCAGATTGTTTGACAAAGGCAAACAGTCGGTGAAATTTTCGGATGTGGCCGGAGTGGATGAGGCCAAAAAAGAGCTGGAAGAAGTAGTGGACTTTTTGAAAAACCCGGGGAAGTATAAAGCCCTGGGGGCCAGAACTCCCAAAGGGGCTTTACTGATTGGTCCATCGGGCGTGGGAAAAACACTTTTGGCCCGGGCGATTGCGGGGGAGGCAGGGGTGCCGTTTTACAGTATGGCCGGATCTGAATTTATGGAAATGCTGGTGGGGGTGGGGAGTGCCCGGGTGAGGGATTTGTTTGCCACAGCCAAGAAAAACGCTCCATCCATAATTTTCATCGATGAGGTGGATGCCATTGGCCGGCAGAGAGGACACGGGTTGATGGGGGGACATGATGAGAGAGAGCAAACGTTAAATCAGATACTGGTGGAGATGGACGGGTTTACGGCAAATGAAAACGTGGTAGTGCTGGCAGCCACGAATCGCCCGGAACTATTGGACCCGGCATTGGTGCGGCCGGGACGGTTTGACCGGAGAGTAATGGTGGATATGCCGGACATTGAAGGGCGGAAAGCGATTTTGGCTATTTATGCAAAGAATAAGCCATTTGTAAAGTCGGTGAAGTGGGAAGCGGTGGCTAAGCGGACGGTGGGGTTCTCTGGAGCGGATTTGGAAAATATGCTGAATGAAGCGGCGATTGGGGCGGCCAGAGAAAGCCTAAAAGAGATTACGATGGAGAACATCGAAGAGGCAGCCACAAAAGTAAAACTGGGGCCGCAGAAAAAACGCTTGCAGAGTGAGGATGATCGGAAAATGACGGCGTATCATGAGGCGGGTCACGCGGTGGTGAATTGGGCGCAGAAAGGATTGGATCCCGTGCATAGAATTTCCATTGTATCCCGGGGGATGAGCCTGGGTCACACTCTAGTTCCACCCGCAGCTGACCGGGTACATGAAACTAAGTCCCGATTGCTGTCTCAAATTGCCATGATGCTGGGCGGGCGGGCGGCGGAAGAGCTGGTTTTCCATGAGTTTACGACGGGAGCCAGCAATGATATCGATAAGGCCTCGAGTGTAGCTCGGGATATGGTAATGGAATATGGCATGAGTAATTTGGGGCCGATTAATTATGGTTCGGAGCCGGATGTGATTGATTGGGGTCGGGGATATATGGAGCCGACGCAAATTTCGCCTGACGTACAGGCTAAAATTGACGCAGAGGTGAAAAAAATTATTGACGAGGGCTACAAGAAAGCCCAGATAATTCTGAAAAAGCACAGAAAGAAAATGGACAAAGTGGTAGAGAGGCTGATGAAAGTAGAGACCATGGATGGCGACGAATTCGCTAAAATGATGGCGAATTGATTAGCACGTGATTTTGAGACATGATTAGCACATGAGACCCGTTAAGGCACCGGTGTTGTTTGAAGATTTGACTTACAAAATAATAGGGGCTGCAATGGAAGTACATAAGATCTTGGGACCAATACACAAGGAAACCGTTTATCAAAAGGCTCTAGAGAAAGAGTTTTTTGATAGAGGATTGAAAGTTCAACGGGAGGTAGATTTACCGGTAAAATATGGTGATATTAAGGTGGGAACTTATAGGCCGGATTTTGTGGTGGGTGAAAGCGTGGTGGTGGAAATTAAGGCTTTAGAGTTTTTGCCAAAAAAGACTGAGGTGCAGCTGAGCTATTATTTGAAGGTAACTGGCTATAAAATAGGGTTACTTTTGAATTTTGGGGCACCAAGTTTGGAAGTAAGGAGAAGAATTTATGGTTAAATCAAGTGCTAATCAGGAAAAAAATCTTGTGCTCATCCTCGATGGAAATTCGGTTTTGCACCGGGCGTATTATGCGCTGCCGGATTGGAGAAATAGATCCGGTGAGGCAACGGCGGGGGTGTATGGGTTTTTGAGCATGATGCTCAAAGCCTTGGAAGAGTTGAAACCCACGCATTTGGCTGTAGTGTTTGATCATCCGTCGCCTACTTTTAGACATACGATGTATGTGGGGTATCAGACCAATCGGGAAAAAGAAAGGCAAGTATCGGAAGATATTTGGGGACAGATTGAGAAGTTGAAGGTTGTGTTGGAGAAGATGGGAATCCTGGTATATCAGGTGGCAGGATTTGAAGCCGACGATGTGATCGGAACGATCAGTGCTCAGATAAAAGATAAAAGTGCTCAGGTAATTATTATTACTGGAGATCGGGATTTGATGCAATTAGTGGATAAGAGAATTAAACTATATATGCCCATTAAAGGATTGTCTGATACTGTAATTGTGGATGAAGACAAGGTAATGGAGAGAATGGGGGTACACCCGAAACAAATAATTGATTACAAAGCGCTGGTGGGGGACAGTAGTGATAATTATCCCGGGGTAGCTGGGATTGGACCTAAAACTGCAACTGCCTTGTTAGCAGAATATGGGACATTTGAAAAAATATATGAATTTATAAAAATCTCACCCCGGACCCCTCTCCTTAATTCAGGAGAGGGGGTGATGAAGAAACTTATTGATGGGTATGAAGGAGGAGAACTTTCGAAAAGATTGGCGACGATCAGGACTGACGCGCCAGTGAGTTATGACAGCGCGCAGTGCACAGCCCCCAGCCCGCAAAAGTTGACCGAAGTATTACAGGAATTGGGGTATAAAAGTTTAATTAAAAGAATGGGGGGAAAAGCTGATGAGAGTAGCTCTCGTCCACGATTATTTGAATGAGTACGGAGGGGCAGAAAGAGTGTTGGAAGCTCTGGCTGAAATGTGGCCGGAAGCGCCGATTTACACCGCATTTGCCGTGCCGAATTCTTCGGCAGTAAAAGCGTTTGGGGGCAAAAAAATTATCACTTCTTGGTTTCAAAACATTCCGCTTTACAATAAACTGTATAGCCCGCTGAGGTTTTTTATCCCATGGATTTGGGAAAGCTTTAATTTATCTGAATATGATTTGGTAATTACATCAGCCAGTTGGTACATAACTAAGGGTTTGGGTAAAAAAGAAATTTGCTATTGCCATACGCCACCTCGATGGTTGTATGGATATGAAACTTCAATTGCTTGGAAAAAATACTGGCCAGTGAGAATATATGCGACTATTGTAGGCCATTTCTTACGCATGTATGATTTTTCCCAAGCCCAAAAAGTGGGGGTGTTTGTAGCTAATTCAAAAAATGTGATATCCACCGGTGGAGATGCCAAGAGTGACTGCCAAGAAAGAAGGTTATTATTTGATAGTAAGCAGGCTAGTTGGGGGAAAGGGGATTGAGATGGCTATAGTCGCGGCGAAGAAATACGGGTTTAAATTGAAGATTGCCGGAGAGTTTGCGGGATGGAAAAAAATAAAGGAGGTAGAAACTTTGGGGAGAGTAACTGAAGAAGAGAAAGCAAAATTGATGACCGAAGCCAAAGGATTTTTGGTGTTGGAGAGGGATGTTGATTTTGGAATTACTCCTGTGGAGGCGCAGATGTGCGGAACTCCAGTGATTGCTTTTAATGGGGGAGGATATAGGGAATCTGTAATTGATGGCAAAACCGGAGTGTTGTTTGATGACTACTCTGTAGAGGGGTTGGGAGAGGCGATAAAAAGGTTTGAAAATTTGAAATTTGATGCTCGAAATTTGAAAAGACATGCCCAAAAGTTTTCCAAAAAAGTTTTTCAAGATAAAATGAAAAAACTATGCCAGAGCTACCTGAAATAGAAACAGTAAAATTGCAGTTGAGGAAGGTGTTGATTGGCCAGAAGCTTTTGGAGAGCAAATTCCCTCAATTGGCGGGGAAGAAAGTGGTGGGGATTGAACGGAAAGGGAAAGTGCTGCTGATTAATTTTGGGCCGGGGCTGGATTTGGGGTTTCATTTCAAGATGACTGGCCAGCTAATTTACGAGGCTCAGGGAAAGAGAATTGTGGGAGGACATCCCACGGAGGATTTTGTGAATAAGATGCCAAGTAAGCATACCAGAGCAGTGTTCCACCTCTCAGGTGGAACACTGTATTTTAATGATCAAAGAATGTTTGGGTGGATAATGCTGAACCCTAAGTTTGTGGACAAACTGGGACCGGAGCCATTCGAGTTGTCAGTTGATCAGTTTATCAGTTTAATCAGTAAACGGAAAAAACCAATAAAACTGGTGTTGATGGATCAAGAGATTATTTCCGGAGTAGGGAACATCTACGCAAACGACGCCTGTTGGGAGGCGAAAGTGAACCCGCGGCGGCTGGCAAACACTCTGACGGCTAAGCAATACCACGACCTGTACATCGGGGTGGTCAGGGTGCTTAGGGAGGGGATTAAGTATGGCGGAGCGACGGCGGTGGACGCCAAATACATAGATCTGCACGGACTGGGTGGGCATTATCAGGAGCATTTCAGGGTATATGATCGGGAAGGAGAGATGTGTCACCGCGGAGATGGAATAATTCATCGATTTGAGTTAGGGGGCAGGGGAACGTATTATTGTCCCAAATGTCAGGTCTAACAAAAATCCATTTACAGAACTTTAGAAGTTATGAGAAGAGGAGTTTCTCGTTTGGGGAGAAAACGGTAATTGTGGGGGAGAATGGGAGCGGGAAGAGTAATTTGATGGAAGCCGTGTATATGTTGGCGACGGGAAAAAGTTTTAGGGCTGACCGCGAGGATGAAATGCTTAAGTATGGAGAAGGCTTTTTTCGGGTAATAGGACAAATACGACAGATGGGACAAATAGGACAAATGGAAATAACGATGGCTGATGCTAGAAAGAGATTTTTGATAAACGGAGTGCCGAGGAGACAGATTGATTTTGTGGGAAAAATGCGGGCGGTGCTGTTTTGCCCGCAGGATATGGAATTGGTAACGGGAAGCCCCGGTGGGCGAAGGAGGTATTTAGACTTCGTAATTTCCCAAATGGACAGGGAATATAGGAGGTGTCTGATTTCTTACGAGAAAGGCTTGCGACAGAGAAACAAATTACTAGAAATGATTAGAGAAGGACTGGCGCAAAGAAGCCAATTGTTTTTTTGGGATAAGCTGCTGATTAAAAACGGGGAATATATTACCCTGAAGAGAGGAGAGTATTTAGAGGGGTTGGCCGAATATGACAAAAGTGTAATTAGTGAGGCGAGGTTAAAACAATATGAAGTGGAAGAGGTGGCGGCGGCGGCAACACTAGTAGGACCACACAGGGACGACTTTGTCGTCAATATAGACGGGCGGGATGTGAGTAAATATGGGAGCAGGGGAGAGCAGAGAATGGCGGTTTTAGGACTAAAAGAAAAAGAGATAGAGTATTTGTTCTTCGACTCCGCTCAGGATTCGCAACAACCATTGTTGTTGCTCGATGATATCCTTTCGGAGTTGGATCACAAACACAGGGATGAAGTACAAAAAATGGTGAAGGATTACCCTGGGCAAGTGATTATGACGACTGTTGACGATTTGCTGCCTCCTGGGGTTGGGGAGCTGGACGTGATTCGATTGGTGTAAATACAGCGGGGATCTCATGTTGAGATGAAAAGCCCCCCTTTGGATTTGAACCGTGACTCTCTTGCCATCCCTCGGGTCTGTTTCCAAGTAGGGTTCTTCCGCGCTCCATACCGGGGTTATTGTGATGCTTGCTGTGGGCTAGGTCAAGAGTTGCATTTACCGCATATTCTCCGTAAAATCTCCGTAAAGGGTATATGTACGTCCCCAAATATACTATTACGACCTCGGTTTTGAAGAATATTGGCCTGGTGGAGGCGGCCAAGGAGGTCATAGAAAACGCCCCTTTGGTGCCAGCTTGGGAAGCTAAGTTTAGGGGAGAAGCCAGGCTAAAGGCGGCGCATTATGGAACGGCGCTGGAAGGCAACGACCTGACGTTTAACGAGGCCAAAGCGGTGATGGAAGGACGGGAGAGTGAGGTGGTGGCTCGGGAGCGGGATGTGCAGGAAGTAATTAACTACCGAAGCGTCTTGGACTTTATAGAGGGACTTAAAGACGTTAATAACTACACTAAGGATTTGTTACTACAAATGCATGGTTTGGTGGTAGAAAAACTGGTAGCTCGGGAGCAAACAGGACAATACCGGTCCAGCCAGGTGGTCTTGAAGAATTCAGTAACGGGGGAGATTGGATTTAGACCTCCCCAGGCGGCAGAAGTGCCTTTTCTGGTGGATGAACTACTGCGCTGGTTGAATGGGGAATATGGGAAAAAAGAACACCCAGTGTTGCGGGCCGGGGTGACACATTATGTGCTGGCGGCGGTGCACCCGTTTATAGAAGGGAATGGCCGAACGGCTCGGGCGCTGGCTACTTTAGTGCTATTTAATGAGGGGTATGATATCAAACGCTTTTTTGCCCTAGAGGAATATTTTGACAAACACGCGGAGGAGTATTTTGGCAGTCTGATGACTGTGTCCAACCAATCGCCGATGCTGGAAGACCGAGATCTGACGCCGTGGCTGGAAGTATTTACCCAGGCGCTGGCGATGGAGCTAACACGAATTAAGGAACAAGTAAGAGAACTGTCGGTGGATATCAAAATAAAAGAACAGAGAGGAATGCAGGTCAGCCTATCTGAAAGACAAATGAAACTAATGGAGTATTTGCACAGCAATGGAGAAATGAGCCAAGGGGGTGCTGGCGATGGTTTCGGAAGACACGATTTTGCGAGACCTAAAGGACCTGATGGACAAACAGGTTATTGACAAGCGGGGGAGCACGAAATCTGCTAGATACGTGCTGAAAAAATAATGGCTGCTGATGCGCAAATGTTTTACGTAATGCTGGCACTGCCCACCCTTTTTGGTCTGACCATGGTGGGGGAGGGGGTATACAAAATGAGTCACTATGAGCCAGGGTGGGTAAGCATCATTCTGGGCACGCTTTTCTTAGTGATAGTGGCATTTGGATATTTTTTGCTAAAAGGATATATGACATAGGACAAATAGGTCGGATAGGACGGATAGGTCGTATAATGATGCATTGTTCCACTGTTCCACCTAAGAGGTGGAACAATCGTTCGTGGTAAGGGGGGTGTAGCTGAAAATTGTTAAGTGGAGTAAAATCCGGGCATGAGTGTTGAGGGTGAGCAATTTTACAGGGATCTGCGTGGTAGCCGGTCGGACGTTTTGGTTTCGATGGGAACGGGGGTTTGGGATGTTCTTATACCTCATGGTTCAAAAGTGGATGGTGTAGTATTTGATTTTGGAGAAAGTTATGCTAAGGCAATGATGCAATCAAAAATTGGGAGGCCGTCTCTAGACGCGGTTAAGTGGTTATGGTCAGATTTTGGGAGGGATGATATTTGGGGGGTCGGGGGAGTGTTCTATTATTATGATCATCCAGCAGGGTCGGTTGCTGCAATAAAAAAGGTGCAGCGAGTAATTGTTCCTATCGGTTTTTCTTGCACTGGGGGTTTCAATGGGTGGGTTGAGGATCACAGATTGGAGCTTGAGAAGAGATGGAACTTGGGGACAGTGGCGTTTGGTGTGAACGGAATGATGTATTCAGAAAATGACATACCGACTGGGGTTCCGCATGATAATGGGTCACACGGCACGATGATTTTTTGGGATACCGAAGTGACCAATAACTTAGTGTTGAGAAATCCGAGCGACAAATTTTTGGTGTTTAGTGACATCGATACAAAAGTTGATGATGCGTTATTGGCAAAAGCAGGATTGGAAATCGGATCACCATTTTTGGTGGCCGAAACAAGGAGGGGTTATCATTTGATTTTTCCAGTTTTATTTGTTGGTGGCTATCAGAGGGATCGTTTGGCTAGAGTCGAAGGGAGAATAATGATTGGATTGACGCGTGCGGGTATAGGTATGGATGTTTCTAACGCTGGTCATATTTTGGAGACTAATGAATCTGTAATTAGAGTGACATCAGGATTACGTAGAGACGATACGCCGTCAATTGTGGGTGTAGTGTGGGGTGATCAAATGCTAAGATAAAAGCATGAAGTTTGGTGAGCTGGCGAAGTATTTGCAGAAGCTGGAGGGGACGGCGAGCAGGAATGAGATGACGGTGATTTTGGCTAAACTCTTTGGAGAAGCGAGTCCCGAAGATGCCAGATTGATTGCATATCTGTCTGCTGGAAGATTGGGACCTGCGTATAATTCACCTGATACGGGAGTGGCGGACAAGATGATGGTTAAGGCTTTGGGACCAGAGGCGGAAAAACTATTTAAACAAAAGGGAGATATGGGGTTGGTGGCCCAAGAACTAAACACAGGGAAAGGAAGTTTGTCCGTGGAGGAGGTGCACGAGAGACTGCTCTCTATAGCTAGAGATAGCGGAACAGGAAGCCAAGAGAGAAAACAAGAACTGATAAGGAAATTATTGAGTGAGTTAGATGCGGTGAGTGCTAAGTATGTGGTGAAGATAATTTTGGGGAAATTGCGGACGGGATTTTCGGATATGACAGTGCTGGACAGTTTGAGCTGGATGCTGGCGGGAGATAAGAGTAAGAGAAAGGAGATAGAGAAAATATATAACGTGAGAGCGGATTTGGGAGAGGTGGCGAAGACGATTAAGACATATAGGACGAATAGGACACATAGGACATATGGACCGGAAGTGGGGACGCCGATACTTATGGCTCGAGCAGAAAGGGCCAAGACACCACAAGATATTTGGGAACGGAATGGCAAATGCGCTGTGGAATATAAATTAGATGGGTTACGCATTCAAGCCCACCTGAAAGGTGGGATTGTGACACTCTTTTCCAGAGGGATGGAGGATGTGACCCATATGTACCCCGATATTTGCGAAGGATTAACAAAACAACTCAAGAATAATTGTATTGTGGAGGGGGAGATGATTGCGGTGGGAAGTAACGGAAGATTTTTGCCTTTTCAGGAAACGGTACAACGCAAAAGAAAATACGATATTGCGGCCATGGCGATGAAAGTGCCGCTGAAAATTTACTTGTTCGACGTGCTGCTTCTCAATAGGACAAATATGACTAATAGGACAAATAAGGAGAGGCGGGAAGCGTTGGAAGAACTGGTGAAACCTGGGGAGGTGGTGAAACTCATGCCGAGGATTGAGATAGAGACAGAGATAGAGATAGAGAAGTATTTTAAAGAGGCGGTGGGGGATGGGACGGAGGGGATAATTGCTAAGAAACTGGATGGGCCGTATCAAGCAGGAGCCAGAGATTTTAATTGGATAAAATACAAAAAGAGTTACACTAAATCGGCTTTGGCTGATACTATTGACGCGGTGGTGATGGGGTATGACGTGGGCCAAGGAAAACGGGCGAGTTTTGGAATAGGAGATTTTTTGATTGGGGTATACGAATCTGACCTAGATAGTTTTGTGACAGTTGCGAAAGTTGGCACGGGGTTAACGGACCAAGAATGGAGAGAGATGAAACTCAAATGTCAAATGTCAAATGTCAAATCAAAACCGGAAAACTACAATGTCAAAAAGGAAATGAACTGTGACCACTGGGTGGGGCCGAAGATTGTGGTGGAGATATTGGCTGATGAGATTACCAAGTCTCCGATGCACACTAGTGGTTATGCATTGAGGTTTCCCAGGCTGGTGACGTTTCGAGAAAAGAAGCCCCAAGACGCTACTACTGTTCAAGAGCTTTTAAACATGTTTAAATTACAACAGGAGAGTAGGTGATACTAATGGCAGCAAAAAATACATTTTCTACAAACTTGTCTCCAAATCTGGCTTCGGCCTTGTGCTACGTGCCAGTGGTAGGGTTTGTGGCAGCGATCGTGCTTTTGATTATTGAGAAAAATTCTACGGTGCGATGGAACGCGATGCAGTCACTCATCTTAGGGCTGTCCACGATAGTAGTGGATATGATTTTAGGAGCAACTTTGATCTTGGCTTTGGCCATCCCGCTAGTAAACGTGGCGGTATTGGTCATCTCTTTGGTATTGGCGGTTAAGTCTTACCAGGGAGAGACAGTCAAGCTTCCTGTACTGGGAGCATGGGCAGACAAGATAATAAAGAAAGTTTAGTCCGGGCGGCCATGGAGGCGGTGGACCGGGCGGCTTTTGTGGCGGATGAGTGGAAGTGGGCGGCGGGTGAAGACCGGCCGCTGCCGATTGGTTTTGGGCAAACAGTGAGCCAGCCGTATACGGTGGCCCGGATGTTGGAGCTGTTGGGCCAAGGCGAGAAAGTATTGGAGGTGGGAACGGGGAGTGGATGGCAGACTGCTGTCTTGGCTCGACTTTTTAAGCAAGTTTATTCAATAGAAAAGATACCGGAATTGGCAAAGAGGGCGAGAATTAAGATTTATGAATTAGGAATTAAGAACGTGAGGATTAAAATTGGGGACGGGAAGAAAGGGTGGGATAAATATGCTCTGTACGATGGGATAATTGTGGCGGCTGACGCGCAGGAGATTCCGCCTAAGCTTCTGGAACAGTTGGCGGATGGGGGGAGAATGGTGATTCCGGTTAGAGGGGAGATGCTGAAAATTGAAAAGCATGGGAATTTCGTTTTCGTGCCGCTGGTGTAAAATGTGATTATGAAAATTATTGTGGGACTTGGGAATCCGGGGGTGGAATATGCGGGAACGAGACATAATATGGGAGTGGCGCTTGTGGAGCGTCTAGCGTCTAGCTCAGATTATGGGTGGAGAAAGCATTACGATGCGTTGGTTTACAAGACCCCGGATGTGGTTTTGGTCAAGACAAGAGACGTTTTTATGAATGAATCGGGGAGGCTTTTGCAGGGACTACCAGAAGGGGAGCTGTATATTGCTCACGACGATCTAGATTTAAAGTTGGGGGAATATAAGATTCAGTTTGGCAGGGGACCAAAAGACCACAACGGAGTAGAATCGGTAGAAAGAGCATTGGGGACAAAGGATTTTTGGCGCGTGCGCATAGGAATAGACAATCGTACTACACCCATTGACGGGGAGAGTTATGTGCTGCAAAAATTTACGGCTGAAGAAAAAGGTATCTTGGACAACACTCTTGATGCAATCGTTAAAGCAATTATTCCAGACCAAAAACCCGGTTGATAAGAATAAGTTTGTCAGCCGGGAGTTTCAAGATTATGGATACCGGCTGGCGGCGGAATTAGGAGACTTGGCTCACAAGTCGTTATATATTAAGTTAGCTAAAACCATAGATAGGTCAATTTTGGAGCAATGCAAGAGGTTTGTGATTGATAGCAATGCAGACAACCGAGGGGCCTTGTTTATGTGGAAACTGAAACAGCTAAAATAGTACAATAGGACATATGGGTCAGATAGGGCTAATAGGACAAATAGTACTAATGATAGGGATAGCGGGGTGGACGAGAAGCTGGTGGTTGGCGGTAGGATGGATAATCGGGTACGCGCTGGCGGAGGCGGACCATTTGTTTTATGTGGCGGTGTGTAATCCCCAAGAATTAACTTGCCAGCGGGTGCGTCAGGAGTTAGGAGCTAGGAGTTGGAAGTCAGCTTGGGAACTGCTACGGAGAACGGCGGGAGAGAGAACGAGACTGCCGATACATAATGTGCTGACTGGGTTAATTGTGGCCGTGTTAGGATGGTGGGTAGTGAATAGTGTGGGAAGCATGTTGGCGGCAGGAGTCGTGGTAGGGTTGGGGGTGCGGTTGTTTACAGAGTTTTTGGCCGGGAACAAAAAAAGTTGGTTTTGGGTGTTTGCCAGGGAGTTTAGTGTCGGGGAGGTCTGGGTGGTCGGGGGAGTCTGGGGGGTGTTACAGCTGATTTCCGTGGTAGGATTGGTCAGATAGGTCATATGGGACAAATAGGCCAAATATTAATTTGGACGACGGTGGGAAGTGTGGTGAGTTTGATTGGGGGGATACTGCTGGCGGTTCGTAAAAAAGCATTTACCCATGAGCAATCATTACTATTAATATCGTTTGCGGCGGGAGTATTGCTATCCACAGCTTTTTTTGACCTATTACCTGAAGCGATAGGACAAATAGGTCAGATAAGTCTAATAGGGCAAATAGGGGGGATTATATTTCTTTTTTTGCTGGAAAAATTTTTGTGGTATCACCATCATGACGAAGAACACGAGGGACATAAGCGGACGCCGATACTGATTACAGTGGGGGATACGGTGCACAATTTCATTGACGGGGTGGTGATAGCGGGAACGTTTATGGTGGCGCCAGCGACGGGAATTGCGACGGCGCTGGCGGTGGCGGCGCATGAGATACCGCATGAAATGGCAGATTTTGGAGTGCTGTTGACCAAAGGCTGGGCTAGAAAAAAAGTGATTTTGATTAATCTGGCGTCGGCGGGGGCATCCCTTCTGGGGGCGGTACTTATGTATTATTTGGGGGGACGGATAGAGGGGGTATTGCCTGTACTTCTGTCTTTTTCTGGAGGGATGTTTATTTATTTGGCTTGCTCTGATTTGATTCCCGAACTGCATCACGGGCATGCGGAGAAGAAAAGTGAAACATTGGGGCAGATGGCAGTGTTTGGGGTGGGGATAATAATTGTGTTACTATTAAAAGAATGGCTGCAGTACATCTAACTAAGGCTGATTTTGACGACAAAATTAAGGTGGGGATTTCCCTAGTGGATTTTTGGGCGGAATGGTGCGGGCCGTGCAAGATGGCGGCGCCGGTGATTGACGGATTGGCTGATGAGTATGCCGGAAAGGTAGTGGTGGCTAAACTGGATGTGGACGCAGAACCGGAAATTGCGCAAAAGTTTGGAGTGATGAGCATTCCCACGGTGATTTTATTTAAAGACGGAGCGGAGCTGGCTCGACAAGTTGGATTCGCAGGTAAGCAAGGATATCTTGACTTACTTAAGAAGGTCATACAATAGGCATACGATTGGCATACAATGGTCATACGATGGTAAACAGATACGAAGATTTGGAAATTTATCAAGTCTCAGTCGAAGTTGCGATTGAGGTTTACAGACTGACTAAAAAATTTCCTAAAGAAGAAACTTATGGAATAGTAGATCAATTGAAAAGAGCAGTTACTTCAATTGGGGCGAATATAGCTGAGGGTTTTGGGAGGTTTTATTTTAAAGACAAATTGGTTTTCTTTTATCACTCTCGAGGTTCATTATTTGAGGTTAAACATTTCTTGGAAATATCATTCAGGATGGGGTATATTACAAATGAAGAGAAAAATAGTTTGTTCGTGAAGTTAAATAACTTGTCGGTGAAATTAAACAACTTTATTAGTTCAATAGGTAAACAGAACGGCAGTTAAAACGATGTTTTTGAAAACAGATCTAGAAACTCAAAGCGTTTCTGATGTATTGGCTTTTTTTGGAATTGAGATTCCTCGAGAAATAACACGAATTGGCGATGGTATAGCTAACCATAGCTACATTGCCAAAACCAACCAAGGGGAATATGTTGTCAAATTTTTAGTAGCCCAAACCACAAAAAACATTGAGAACGACATTATAATTCAAAAACAGCTAAGGCGAGTAGGTATAAACACACCGCTGTACATTCAAAATAAAGATGGCAGGTATATATTTAACAATAACGATACGAGTGCCGTTGTTTCTGAAAGGATTGATGGTGTAATTCCACGTAAAGTAATGGGGAAACTCGCTAAAGATATAGGACAAAAACTGGCGATATTTCATAAATCAGTACTTAAGCTGTCCTACCCGAACAACAAAGGACTTATGAATCCTAAGGTATCTGGTATTGTTTCGGAACTTTTTGCTCAGTCATTACCTAAAGGTATAATTCACGGCGATTTACATAACGGAAATATATTGGTAGATCCTGCCGAAAAAGACAGTGTAGTAGCGATTCTAGACTTTGAAGAAGCTGGCGAAAACTTATACATAGTTGATCTTGCGGTCACGTTAATGTCCGTGTGCACTTCAAGCGATGAGAATATTGTTGACACGGATCTAATGCAAGCAGTTACCTCCGGTTACGAATCCGTTAGGCAATTAAGCAAAGAGGAAAAATATTGGTTGCCGGAAGCCATTAAATACTCAGCCAAGGCTTGGATAAAATGGTTTAACGAAAACGGCTATGATAAATACGCCGAGAAACATCAAATGCGTTTAAATAGCTTAAACTGGAAGGACTAAACTAACTCCATAATTTTTGTTACAATGATAAACAATGAATGACTATTGTATGACTACTGTATGACAATTTATGACGTTATCATAATAGGCAGCGGGCCGGCTGGACTTACCGCGGGAATTTATACCAGTAGAGCTAATTTAAAAACTTTGATGGTGGCCGGTTCGAAATGGGGCGGGCAGTTGATGCTGACGGAGGGTGTGGAAAACTTTCCTGGGTTCCCCGAGGGAATACAAGGGCCGGAGTTGATGACAAGTATGCGTAAACAGGCAGAAAAGCACGGAGTGGAAATAGTGGATGAAGACATGGTGAGGATAGAAATGGGCGATAGGCCATATAGGACGAATACGACAAATAGGTCATATAGAAGTAGAGCGATAATAATAGCCACGGGGGCGGCGACGCAGTGGCTGAATGTGCCGGGGGAACAAGAACTTATTGGGCGGGGCGTGTCGTCGTGCGCTCCATGCGATGCCCCATTTTTTAAAGGGAAGAGAGTGATAGTGGTGGGGGGAGGGGATGCGGCGATGGAAGAGGCGCTGGTGCTGACTAAATTTGCAGATGAGGTAACTATTGTGCACAGACGGAGTGAATTTAGGGCCAGCCAAATCATGCAAGAAAGGGTCAAGAATAATTCGAAGATAAAAATAAAATGGAATACGGAAATTTCGGAGATTGTAGGAAAAGAAAAAATAGAGAAAGTGAAATTTAAGGACGGAACGGAGATGGAAGCCGACGGAGTGTTTGTGGCCATTGGGCATAAACCGGCTAGCAAGATATTTGAAGGAAAAATTGACTTGGACGAGAAAGACTATATTAAACGCCAGGGTCAGAAATACCTCACCATGTCTAATGTCGAAGGAGTGTTTGTAGCCGGAGATGTGCACGATTATAGATATAGACAGGCGATTACGGCTGCGGGATATGGATGCGAAGCGGCCCTTGACGTAGAGAGGTGGTTGTCGGAGAATGGTACAGCATGAAAGAGAAAATGTTTCCGGTTTTGGTGGGAGTGTTGATTGTGATGGCTTTTGTGATGGGGGCAATGTGGAGCAAGTTGCAAACACTGGGAGAACAAGCACCACAGGCAAATCAGGCAGACCAGGTAAAGCCAGGTAAGTATAAGAATTTTGACGAAGCTATAAAGGATTTAGCTAAGCAGGTAAAGATCGATGGAAGTAAATTAGTGTCTTGCATAAACTCGGGTGAGAAGAAGGGGATTGTGGATGCCGATACAAACGAAGGGGGCACGTTGGGCGTGACTGGAACACCAGCGTTTTTTATAAACGGAAAGTTTTTAGGAGGAGCGTTCCCACTAGAATCATTTAAGGAGATTATTGATAAAGAGTTGGCAGGAAAAGGATCAACAAACTATAAGGATTATTCTAAGAGTTTGCAGGAGGCTTATGAGGATCCGCGGGGGAAGGCGTTTGATCCTGTGCCCAAAAAGGTGAATGTGGGAAATACTTCTACCAGGGGAACAGCGGGGGCTAAAGTGATAATAGTGGAATACTCTGATTTCCAGTGTCCTTATTGCGAAAGGGCATACCCAACAGTGCAACAGATATTGAAGGAGTATGAGGGTAATGTACTTGTGGCATATAAACATCTCCCATTAGTCTCGATTCATCAGTATGCGCAAAAAGCGGCGGAGGCGGCAGAGTGTGCAAAAGATCAAGGGAAGTTTTGGGAATTTCACGATAAATTGTTTGAGACACAATCGGATTGGGCGAATTTGTGAAACTAAACGCTAAACAACTGCGAGTGACCAAGCCTTCAGAGAAAGAACTGGCAAGAATAGAGAGAAAGCCCATATATATAGTATTGGATAACGTATTAGATACATATAACATTGGCTCGATTTTTAGATTGGCGGATGCGGTTGCTGCTCGTGAAATAATTTTGTGTGGAGGATCTGAAACTCCGCCTAGTAGCAGAATTCACAAGGCGGCAGTGGGAACGGAAGAATGGGTACCTTGGCAGTATGCAGCTGATGCTGCAACTGCAATTTCTAAACTCAAAACCCTAAATCCTAAAATTAAAATAATTGCTGTGGAACAAGATGAAAGATCCATGCCTCTTTCCCACCTCACCCCAACCCCTCTCCAAAATTTTGGAGAGGGGAACGGAAGGGATGAGGTTGCTGTTGCGGTGGTAGTTGGTCATGAAACAGAAGGAGTCTCTCGACAAGTGCTCGAGATGGCGGATGTGATAGTAGAGATTCCCATGTGGGGAGTGAACAAATCTTTGAATGTGGTGGTGTCCACCGGCATCGTGCTTTACATGGTGGTGGAATTGATATAGAATACGGAGGCTGTATGACGCAGACTTGCTCATTGACATATTTATTGTCTTTTAAGAAGTGGTAGGAATTTTTTTGAGAGTTTGATCCTGGCTCAGGATGAACGCTGGCGGCGTGCCTTAGGCATGCAAGTAAAACGGGTCCCGCAAGGGACAAGTTGCAGACGGGTGAGTAATACATAGGAATCTACCTTTTAGTGGGGAATAGCTGGCCGAAAGGCCAATTAATACCGCATAAGATCGCAAGATGAAAGGGCGTAACTGCCCGCTGAAAGATGAGCCTATGTCCTATCAGCTAGTTGGTGGGGTAAAAGCCTACCAAGGCGATGACGGGTAGCTGGACTGAGAGGTCGGTCAGCCACAATGTTACTGAGATCGAAATGTAGGTCTCCCGTACTGGTAACGGTACGGAAAAACTCAACTAATAACGGTGAAATCCATCAGTACTTGACTTCGTATAAACTTCGGTTTAGCATGGAGTTAATGTACGTTTGGGATAATACCGTGGGAAGCTCTATCAGAGTAAGCCCAACAGTGCTAGCTTATATTGCAGGATTTCTAGACGGAGATGGATGTATCAAGGTAACGATAGCAAAGCGTGATTACGCTAAGTTTGGGTATTACTTTCGAGTGATCGTGAGTTTTGCTCAACATATTAGAGATAGACGGGTTTTAGTTTGGATAAAAAGCAAACTAAAAGTAGGGTCAATTTCTGATTACGATTTACCTGGTAAACAAGTCTCTGAATATGTTATTCAGGATAGGAAGTTCAATTTTAGATTGTTGTTTAATTTACGTCCCTTTGTGGTCGTTAAAAAAAGACAATTAGAATTGGCTTCAGAAATTCTAAGTTTAAAAGATAAGGTTAAAAACCCTATTTCTTTTAAGCGAGCAATGAAAGCAGCGATGGAAATTAGAAGGCTAAATAGCCCTTCTAAATTTGATAGTAGCCCCGTAACGACTCATATGGGAGGTACCAGATAATCTGGAATACAAACTTCCATTATATGTTGACGCCCGGTATGGGTATCGGGATGAAGATATAGTCTGATCCCCCGAGTAATCGGGGTAAACACAATGACGGAACATACGACTACGGTCGGCAGCAACTAGGAATATTGCGCAATGGACGAAAGTCTGACGCAGCGACGCCGCGTGGAGGATGACGGCCTTCGGGTTGTAAAC
>Ga0075658_115_pt1 | contig 13345 bp, 14 predicted proteins | sample RifGroA1_FD_68403 | JGI IMG/M metagenome (GOLD analysis project Ga0075658, IMG submission 68403) | Microgenomates (Amesbacteria) bacterium GW2011_GWA1_47_20
TAGGATTTTTGGATGGTTGGCATGGATTGTTCTTAAGTTACCTCATGTTTACTTACCACCTAGTCGTATGGGTAAAGAAAAATTCCTCCTCATCTTAGTTCTTATACTTGGACTTATACTTAGACTGGTCAAGCTGGACCAGGGTTTTTGGTTGGACGAAGCTTCCCAGGCCCAGCAATCATCTCTCTCGTTGACTCAAATTTGGTCCGGCCGGGCAGGGGATTTTCACCCGCCCTTATTTTATGTTTTGGCCCATTTCTGGTTGCAATTTGGCCGGTCCGAAACCTGGCTGCGCCTATTGCCGGTTTCATTTGGAATTCTAAACATCATAGCCCTTTATTTTTTCGCTAAGCACATTCATCCCCGGTTGGGTCTGCCAGCCGCTTTTCTCCTGGCCATCAATCCTTTCCATATCTACTACTCCCAGGAGTTCCGCATGTACTCCTTACTGACATTTCTGGGGACGTTATCCATGCCAGCTTTTTACAAGAAGCACTGGTCGCTGTTTTTACTAAACGCCTTGCTTCTGTACACCCACTACGCCGGCATTATTCTTATCCTGGCCCAGTTCGTCTATGTAATTGTCTTCGACCGCAAGTATCTCCGAACTTCTACTTTCCACTTTCTACTTTCCGTTGCCCTATTCCTGCCTTGGCTTCCCCAATTCTTCGCCCAGTTTCAATCCGGTACGGGCATCGACACGTACCTCCCCGGCTGGCGCAACCTTCTCACCCTCTCACCCCTCAAAGCCATTCCTTTGATCTTATTTAAGTTTGTCGCCGGCCGGATAGACCTGCTGCCTCGTTGGATTTATGCGGTGTATATCGTTTTCGTGTTGGCCGTCACCGCTGCCGGAGTAGTTTTGGCCCGGGGCAAGCGCCGCTTGCTATACACCTGGCTGGGAGTGCCGATTGTGGCCAGTCTTGTGATTTCTTTCGTTATTCCTCAAACGCAGCCTTTCCGCTTAATTTTTACTTTACCGGCTTTAGTTCTGCTTCTAGCTGAAGCGGTCTTGCGCTGGCCCAGGACTTTTCTCACTCTCCTTATCTACATTGCCATCGTGGGTAACTATACTTACTTCACTCGCCCGCGGCTTCAGCGCGAACAGTGGCGTCAGGCCCTGGAGTTTATCCGCATCCAACCTGCGCCCATGGTGGTCAAATTTCCCGGAGCATTTGCTCCCATGACCTGGTACGCACCAGACCTGCCCGTAATTACAGCCTCTTCTTTCCCCACGGCAAAACTATCTGACTTTTATCTGTTTCAATATTTAACGGGTCTAACTGATCCCCAATATAAAATTGACTCTCAAATTCAAGCGTCAGGTTACACTCTGCAAAAAAGGTATAATTTTGAAGGCGTGGGTTTTATTGACTATTATCACAAATGAAAGTCGGAATTGATGTCTCAGCCGCTATTTATGGCACCGGGGTTTCGGATTACGTGATCAATCTAGTACAGAACCTGCCTCAATCTGAACTGGTGTTATTTGGTTCGTCCTTGCGCCGTCAGGCAGATATTTCTGCCCTTTTTCCTACTGCCAAGACCTTTCCCATCCCCCCCACTCTTCTGGATATCATCTGGAATCAATTCCACGTTCTTGCTGTTGAAACATTAATTGGTCCGGTAGATATTTTACATTCTTCTGATTGGACTCAACCTCCCGCCCGAGCTAAAAAACTCACCACCATCCACGATCTGGCCCCTTTCATTTACCCGCAGGAAACTTCTTCCAATATTGTGGCCGCCCACACCCGACGCATGAAATGGGTGGTCAAAGAGTGCGACCGCATTATTTGTGTGACCAACAACACCGCCTCCGATCTGCTGCGTCTGTTTCCGAGCACGGCCAGCCGTATAGTGGTCATCCCTGAAGCTCTGCCTGCCAGATATATTTCTCTCACTCCGCAAATTACAAAAAACGCCAATTACGTCTTTGCTATTGGTGCTCGCCAACCCAGAAAAAATATCGACCGCTTAAAGCAAGCCTGTGCAAAGTTGGGGCAAAAATTAATCATTGTCGGAGAAGGCAGCGATCTGGGTTATGTTTCGGACCAAAACCTGGTCAATTATTTGGCCGGTGCATCTGCCTTCGTGTACCCCTCTCTCTACGAAGGTTTCGGCCTGCCAATTCTGGAAGCTTTTCATTTTAAAGTTCCGGTCGCCTGCTCCAACACCTCTTCTAATCCGGAAATAGTTGGCGATGCCGCCGTCTTGTTTGATCCTTTATCAGTCGACTCCATGGCCGCTGGCATCACCCAAGCTATTAAAGATCGGGACCAACTGGTAGCCGCCGGCTCTAAACAATTAGCCAAATTTAGCTGGGTCAAAACGGCCCAACAAACTTTAGGAGTCTATAATTCACTCATATGAACAAATCTGCCGTTTTTATTGACGCTGCCAACATCGAATTGTCTGCCAAGTCCAAAGGTTGGCGAGTTGATTACAAAAAGCTTTATGATTGGCTCAAGAGTAATTATAAAATCGGGTATGTTGGGTTTTTTACTGCCAGATTTGAAACGTCCGAACACGAAAAATTCCTCACCTTTCTCAAAAAGACAGGCTATAACCTAGTAACAAAACCCTTAAAACATATTTTAGATAAAGACCGTCACCACATGAGGAAAGCAAATTTTGATGTGGAAATAACAGTCGGGGCCATGAAACGAAAGAACGACTTTGAGATTATGGTGTTGTTTTCGGGTGACAGCGATTTTAACTATCTAATTAGGGAATTAAAAACCCTGGGGAAAAAAGTGATCGTCGTTTCCATGAAATATCACGTATCCAAAGAACTGGTAGAAAGCTCTGATAAATACATTGATATAACTAAAATCAAAAAGTTAGTAGCTCGAAGTCCACAAAAAAGCCCGTCTTTTACAACGGGCGGTTGATGACAATCTCTTGCGAGACTGCACCAAAATTATATGTTTTTAACTCAAAAAAGTCAATGTTAATCGGAACTGACGCTAACGAAGCCAATTTAACTCCTAACTTAGTGGGTATAAATGAATATGCCTTTAACTTGCTCCATGCCCTTTATGAGCTTAAGACATCTCACACTTTTGTCATCTATCTCAAAACACCGCCCCGGTCTGACCTGCCGCCGCAGAGACCCAATTGGCATTACCGGGTAATACCTTTCCCTGGGTTTTGGACCCAGACTCGCCTGCCTTGGGATTTGTATACCCACCGCCCCCGTCCTGATGTCTTTTTCAGTATGACGCATTATGCTCCCCGCTGGTCACCCGTACCGACAGTAGTTGCCATCATGGACTTGGGTTTCTTACGCTCTCCCGAACAATTTACCGCCAAAGATTTCAATCAGTTAAAAAGCTGGACGTCGTATTCAATCCGCCAAGCCACGCGGGTGATCGCCATTTCCGAATATACCAAGCAAGAGATCATCAAGACCTACAATGTGAGTCCTGCGGCAATAACAGTTACTCCATTAGCTTACGATCAAAAGCTTTTTAAACCCACCACCGATGCCAGCGTTCTTCTTAAATACGGCATAAGTAAGCCTTATATTCTTTTCTTAGGCAGCCTTAAGCCCAACAAAAACGTCGAAGGCCTAATTCGGGCTTTCTATTCCCTAGAACCTAAAACCTATAACCTCGTCATTGCTGGCAAAAAAGCTTGGTTGTACGACAGCATTATCAAATTGGCTAAAGACCGGGTCGTCTTCACCGGTTTTGTAGATAGCCGAGACAAACCCGCCCTCATGTCCCAAGCCGCCGCCTTCATTATGCCCAGTTTCTTTGAAGGGTTTGGCATTCCCGTCCTGGAAGCCATGGCTTGCGGAACATCAGTAGTCATCTCCGATGTAGCCAGCCTGCCAGAAGTGGGCGGAGATGCTACCATCTACGTTGATCCCCATGACCCAAAATCTATCGCCCAGGGTATAATAGATGCCACAGGCCCCGAGCGAGGTCGTTGGGTGAAAAAGGGGCTGGAAAGAGTAAAATTATTCAGCTGGGCCACTTGCGCCCAACTCACCTTAAAATGTTTAGAGACCGCAACGGCAAAATCTTAAGCCCGCAAGAAGTTTTTCAGAAGGGCGTTAACCGTATTTTTAATATCTTTCTGGACTTCGAGCTATATCTCCTCACTTTAGCAGGTCACCTTCCCTCTCACTTTTTGCGCAAGCTTATATACTCTCTGGCCGGCATGAGGATCAAAGGCACGCTCCACATGTGGGCCCGATTTTACGATCCTCGCGGAATTAGTATTGGCCAAGACACCATCGTCGGCGATCATGCCATTCTCGATGGCCGGGCGAAGTTAAAGATTGGTGACCATGTAGACGTGGCTTCCGAAGTTATGATTTACAACTCCGAGCACGATGTGAAAGCTGACGACTTTGTAGCTACGGTGGCCCCCGTCGAAATAGGGGACTACGTTTTCATCGGCCCGAGAGTCATTATTTTGCCGGGGGTCAAAATCGGTCGGGGTGCAGTGATCGCCGCTGGCGCAGTAGTTACCAAAGACGTGCCCGACTTCGCCATTGTCGGTGGCGTTCCCGCCCAAGTGATAGGGGAACGAGTTAATAAAAATTTAAGATATAGACTCGGTCGTGCCAGACTTTTCCAATGAAAATAATCATAGTTATTCTTCTGAGTCTTTACTTGCTGCTCCCGGCGCCTAAGTTTCCCGATTCGCCCCCCGGGTCACTTCAATCAAATGAACCGGCGGATACCGAAACTATTTATCGTCAGGCGTACTACACCAATCTCACCCGTCCGGAAATCATGGATTATTATGACCAGGCCTTTCGTGGCCCTATTCAATATCGTTTAAATTTACCCCCGGAAGATTCATTTACCGTCATTCGTGATCAAACCAAGAGTAGCTTCCTAGAGCAAATTGTCCATCCCTTGCGGGAAACTTTGTATATCAACGCTTTTGTGCCCACCAAACCCACCGAACAGATCAACATCGACGGTGTGCATTACTTCAACAAAGTCACCATTCATTACCTGCCTTCCCATCCCGTCTCCCGGCTCACAGTATTAGCCCTTTCCAGTCTGTTATTTCTATGGCTAATCAAAGAATATTCTCATGTCTAAATACCTCTTGCCTCTAATTTTAATTTTCGTAGTTTTGTACCCCAAGTTTCCTTTGCTCGGCGTATCCGGTACCTTTGTGGCCGTGCGTCTGGAGGATTTTATTGTGGCCGCCGCCATTATCTTTTGGGCGTTAACCGCCTTGCGGCAAAAATATCTGCCTGTTCACAGGTCAATTCTTCTGTATTTGCTAACCGGATTCGTTTCGGTTTTCTCAGCCATTTTTGTCACCAAGACTGCCGGACTTAACCTGGGTGTTCTTCATGCCCTGCGCCGGGTAGAGTACATGGCTCTTTTTGCAGTTGGTTTTCATTTCCTGCGCAACAAAAACCAGCTACACTTTCTCATCCGCACTTTTCTGGTAATTTCACTCGCGGTATCCCTTTTCGGCCTGGGCCAGCAATTCTTAGATTGGCCGGTCATCTCCACGACTAATAGTGAATTTGCCAAAGGTCTGGCTCTAACTTTGGGTGAGGGCGCCCGCATTAATTCTACTTTCGCCGGCCACTACGATCTGGCGGCTTTCTCTATTTTTCCTTTGCTTCTAGTTATTTCCCTGCTAACTCTCCCCCAAATACGCCACAAATGGCTACTTATTGGCATGGGCTCTCTGGCTTACTGGACTATGCTTCTCTCTGCCTCGCGGGTCACTTTCGCCGCTTTTTTTGTGACAGCTGCTTTGTTTTTGTTACTCATCCGTCGGAAACTCTGGCTCATTCCTCTGATCATATTGGCCGTATTTAGCATCCTGGTCTCTCCTCAACTTCTGGGCCGGTATCGGGAGTTGCTCGTAGACCATGTGTTTGCAGCCGCTGACGAAGAAGTGCCTGACGCTCTCAAGCCCCCCGAAATTCTTGAAGACAGATCTTTCAATATCCGCCTCAAAGCCGAGTGGCCCCGGGCCCTGCGGGCTTTTTACCAAAACCCTCTTTTAGGCACCGGTTTTTCCTCGGTAGGATTGGCTGTAGACAATGATTATCTGCGCCTTCTGGCCGAAACCGGCTTACTGGGATTTTTTGCTTTTGGTCTGATTCTGCTGCGAATTTTCAAATCCGCTCGACCCTATTTACAGACTCCTCATTCTCCTACGGACGCCTTTATCATCGCTGCGACTTTGGGACTGGTGGGATTGCTATTTAACGCCGTCTTCATCGACGTATTTGAAGCTTCAAAGATTGCTATTATTTCCTGGACCTTGCTTGGGGCGGCCGAAAAGGCCAAAATGCTGACATAACCGAAGCTCGTAAAATTTCTATCCGTAATTATCTTCCAGCTGATTACGAACACGTCAAATCAAACCTGGAAGCTGCTCACATGTTTGATAGAGTTTGGGATAGTCGGGAAAATTTGGGGAGAATGACTGGGATTAACCCCTGGGCTGTTCTTGTGGCTGAGGTCAGGGGCGAGTTTGCCGGTAACGTATTTGTATTATACTGTGGCTGGGAAGCGGATTTATACCGTTTGGCGGTGTTGGAAAGGTTTCGCAAACTCGGCGTAGCCACAAAATTACTGGAGGCAGCAGAGACAAAACTCAGAGAAATTGGAGTTTTAGAATATGCCCTCTTTGCCGAAGTCGAAAATCAGTCTCTCATAGATTTTTATCTAAAGCGAGGATTTAATCGCGTCCCAAAACCATATTCTATAATGTGGAAAAGTTTAAGATGAATAAAAAAACACAATATTTTTTACTGGGGACACTTTTATTAGCCGGGTTTGTAGTCCGCTTGTATAAAATAACCAATCCCATTGCCGATTGGCACTCCTGGAGACAAGCAGACACCTCCGCCGTCACCCGTAATTGGGTCAAGCATGGCGTAGACATCCTCACTCCTCGCTACGACGATTTTTCCGATGTCTCCGGCAACGGCCTGTTTAACCCAGACGGCTACCGCTTCGCCGAATTCCCCCTCTTTAATTTAGTCCACTATTCTTTCTACTCTCTACTTTCCAGCTTTTTCTCTCTGGAACTCGTGGGCCGTCTTACTTCCATCCTCGCCACCCTAATTTCCTCGGTTCTCCTGTTTCTTTTAATTCGCCGTCACACCACACCTACCGTAGCTCTCCTGGCCGCGTCCATATTTTTGTTCTTGCCTTACAATATATATTTCACCCGCGTTGTTCTCCCGGACCCGCTCATGGTCACGCTGGTGCTGGCCGCACTTTGGACCCAGCCCTCATCCCGCCCGCTTACCTGGATTTTTGGCTCTCTAGCCGTCCTGGTCAAACCCACCGCCATCTTCTTCCTGCTGCCACTGCTTAAAGATTTCTGGCTGTTTGTCAGTCTATTACTGCCGTTTGGTATCTGGCGCATTTGGGAACACCGTTTTCCGGCCGGCATTCCCGCCAGCCTGTGGCTCTTAAACGGCAACCACATCCGTTTCCGCCCGGCCTGGTTTAGATGGCTGTTTGGCGAACGGCTGGGAGACATGATCTTAGGTCAGTGGGGGATTTTCCCCTTTTTATTGGGTCTTTTCCAAGCTAATTCTTATTTTCTTAGCTGGGCAGCCGGCGCTCTCCTATATCTCATTGTTTTTGCCACCGGCAATATCCAGCACGATTATTATCAGATTCCTCTTATTCCTATAGTTTCCGTCTTAGTAGCTCTGGGAGTAGTTCATTTCAGTACCACCCTGGCCAAAAAAGCCGTCATGGTCTTTTGTCTACTTCTCATGTTCGGATTGGCTTGGTATGACATCAAAGGGGATTACCAAGTCAACAATTGGTCCATTGTCCGCGCCGGCCAGGCGGTGGACAAACTGCTGCCCAAAGATGCCATCGTCGTCGCTCCGTATAACGGCGATACCGCCTTTTTGTATCAGACCAACCGCCGGGGTTTCCCCAACCTCTCCCTGCCCATCAAGGATCTGCGTGATAGGTATGGGGCTGAATATTACGTTTCTGTCAATTACGACGATCAAACCAACGCCATTGTGAAAAAGTACACTATTCTTGAGCAAACACCAGAATACGTCATCGTCCAGCTCGTTGAACCCATCCGGCCATGAAGATCCTCATGCTCCTGCCATATTTGCCGTACCCTCCGTCGGAGGGCGGCCAGGTGCGTTCCTATAAACTCATCAAACTTCTATCCAAAAAACATAGCATTACCTTGGTTTGTTTCTCCCGCCGCCACAACACCCAGGATCAAATCAGCCACATGAAGCAGTTTTGCCATAAAGTGATAGTTATTGAACGGGGAAACGCCTGGACCTTAGCCAACATCCTGCGTACCGGTTTTTCTCCCTATCCATTTTTAGTTTCCATTTATTATTCTCCCCAGACTAAACAGATTCTTCGGGAAGAACTGCAAAAAGGCCGATACGACTTAATTCATGCCGAAATGTCTTACACCTTGCCATATCTACCTCCTCACAATTTGCCGATTATTTTGGTCGAACAAACCATTATGTCCAGGATTTTTGGCCACCAAGCCAATACCGACAAGCGGCTATGGTTCCGGCCGTTTATGTGGATCGATGTAGCCAAAATGCGTTTTTGGGAACAATATTATTGGCGCCGGGTCAACCGGGTAGTCACCGTGTCCGCAGAAGACGCCCGCGTCATCCAGAAAATAATCCCCGGTCTTAAAGTTGACGTTGTGCCCAATGGAGTAGGCGAGGACGTCAGCAATCTACCCAAACAGACCCACTATAATCATAGAATTTTGTATATGGGTAACTATAAATGGATTCAGAACTGGGAAGCTGCGGATCTTTTGGCCAAAAAAGTTTTTTCCTTGATACGAAAAGCGATCCCCACAGCCAAATTGATCATCGCCGGCCAATTTCCTACGTCCGAAGTCAAAGCTCTGAAGACTTCCGGTGTTGAAATCCGGGAACTCAAAGACTTCGACACACGGGGGTTAGTCAACGCGTATCTCGAATCCGGTTTATTTGTGGCTCCTATGTACGCTCCTGGAGGTACCAGACTAAAAATACTAGCAGCCATGGCCGCCATGATTCCAGTGGTCACCACACCCGTCGGGGCCGAAGGTTACGGCGCCGTTGATGGCCAATCTATTCTCATCGGCACCACTCCGGAGGACATTGCCGCTAAATCCATCCAAGTGCTGCGCGACAAAAAGCTTTACTCCCGCATTGCCATTGCTGCCCGCAAGCTGGTCGATACCAAATTCTCCTGGGAACCCATCGCCCAAAAACTGGAAAGCATATATGAAGACCTTGTCCATCATCATTCTTAGCTACAACGTCAAGAAACTGCTTCTTGACTGCCTAGCTTCTATTCCCAAGCACCCGGACTGGGAAGTCATCGTGGTCGACAATGCCTCCACCGATGGCAGTGCAGATTTAGCCGCCATCAAGAACCCCACCAATATCGGTTTTGCTGCCGGAAACAATCTGGGTATCCGTCAAGCCAAAGGCAAATACATTCTCCTTCTCAATCCAGACACTATCGTTTACCCCAAAACTATTGAAACTGTCCTGAAATACATGCAGGACAATCCTAAAGTGGGTGCAGCTACTTGCCGGGTAGAGCTTCCGGATGGCAATCTGGATTATTCATGTCATCGTAATTTTCCCGATCCGGTTGGCTCGTTTCTGCATCTGGTAGGCCTGCGCCGCCTGTCTAAGTACTCCTCAACCCATATTCCCAACGCTATTCACGAAATAGATGCGCTTACCGGAGCTTTTGCTTTTATTCGCCGCACTGCCGGTGACCAAGTGGGGTGGCTGGACGAAGATTATTTCTTCAACGCCGAAGATATTGATTTTTGTTACAAGTTAAAAGAAGCAGGCTGGAAAGTCATGTATCTTCCGCAAGTAAAAATTACCCATTTCAAAGGTTCTTCCGCTATGGCTACTCCCGTCACCCGTCGCCTGTGGGCCAAGCACTCTACGGATGCCATGCGCCTCTTCTACCGCAAACATCTGGCCTCAAAATATCCCTTCTTCATCAACTGGCTAGTATACTTTGGCATCTGGATCATTAGATTAATTAGGTCAATTAGAGCAATTAGATAAATTATGAAAATCTGTGTTGATGCCAGGATGTGGGGGATCAAGCACACCGGAATCGGCCGGTATGTCGAGAATCTAATCGATAATTTGCCAGGGGACGTGACCCTGATTGTCCCACCCGACCTGAAAAACGAACCCAAGCTAGCCAAATTCACCAAACACTACGCCTATTTTCACCCCTACTCCCTTCTGGCTCAATTTGAAATGCTCTGGATCCTGTCTTTCATCCGCCCGGATTTACTGCATGTGCCCCACTTCACCATCCCCGTCCTCTGGCCCGGAAAAATGGTGGTTACCATTCACGACCTAATTAAACATCTTTCCAAAGGCCGGGATACCACCACCCGCCACCCCCTGCTTTACTGGCCTAAATACTTGGGTTACTTAGCTATTGTCTGGTTAGCCGTCCATCGCGCCAGTCGCATAATAGTTCCAGTTAAATATTGGAAAGACATTCTGATTAGAAAGTATCGACTCAACCCTGACAAAATTGCAGTCACATACGAAGGTGTTACCCCAATTTATTTTCAAAAACCATCATCTCCAATCGAAATAGGATCTCCAACTCCTTTTGTCATATATACCGGTAACCTTTATCCCCACAAAAATATCCCCGTCCTACTTTCTGCAATCAAACTCCTCAAGGGAAAAGTCAGTTTAGTAATTTCTTGTGCCAGGTCAGTTTTTACGTCTCGAGCAGAAGACTTAATCGCCAAGGAAAACTTACAAAAATTCGTTAAATTCCTCGGCCGGGCTTCTGACGCAGACCTGTTGTCTTTGTATCAAAAGTCCTTAGCCTTTGTCACCCCCTCACTTATCGAAGGTTTCGGCTTGTCTGGATTAGAAGCCATGGCTGCCGGTGCCCCGGTTGTTGCCGCTCGAGCCTCGTGTCTTCCCGAGGTTTACGGTGACGCCGCCATGTTCTTTGACCCTCACGACCCCGTAGATTTGGCAGACAAGATACAAGCCCTGCTTATTGACAAGAAACTACGCCAGAAATTAATTACCGCAGGCCGCGCCCAAGTGGCCAAATACTCCTGGGCCACCATGGCCGCCCAAACATGGCAGATTTATGAGAATAAAGTTCATAATTGATCCCGAATATGACATAAAGATTGGGTATCAAATGATCCAACTCTTTGGCAAAAAACCTATCCCCAGTCAAAAAAAACACTCTGAACAAGCAAAAAAAGCTTATGCCGTTCTTCTCCCATTTATCGAAAAATCGAGACAGCTATATCAACAGTCCTGGGACGAGATAATAGAAGAATTTTCCGACAGAATTGCTACCCTGACACACCCTTGGTTTTACTCCGAATACCAATGTGTTGTAGGTTTATTGAATCGGGGAATAAGTAACTGGAATGGAAATAAAATCATTCGCTGGTGGCAAGAAAACCCCGACGCACAGCGCCGCATAACAGCCCACGAGGTTCTTCTTGCCCATTATTTCTCAATTCATCGCCATAATTTTCCAGATAGTAACCTGGCAGACAAACAGATTTGGGCGTTGGCTGAAATTGCCGCTTTTGCCCTCACTGGATTAGAACCGAGACTTGCTAAGTTTTGGCTGTGGGATTCCAGTGGGTACTATACTGATCATAATTATCCCCAGCTGATCCAGCTGCAAAATCAACTGAAAGAACCATTTCTTAAACGCAAATCGTTCAGTCAGTACATCGAAGTTGGAATCGATTTAGTAAAAAAATATCCAAACTTATGAAAAGTTTTTTAGACGAAAAAGTCGCTCTAGTGTATGACCGGGTGAATAAGTGGGGTGGGGCAGAGAGAGTACTTCTGGCCCTGCACGAAATGTTTCCCAACGCTCCCCTCTATACCGCTGTTTATGATCAAAACCGCGCCCCATGGGCCAAAGTTTTTCCCCAAGTCATTCCCACTTTTCTGCAAAAATTTCCTTTAGCACCCTTGGCTTACTCCTATGGCTTTTGAATCACTAAATTTTGATAATTACGACCTAGTCATCTCTGTTACTTCTGCTGATGCCAAAGGTATCATTACTAAGCCCGGCACATTCCATCTCTGTTACTGTTTAACCCCCACCAGATATCTATGGAGTCATGAAGATTTCTACAAATCTCAAACTTCAAAAGTTTTTCATCCCTTGTTCAATTATTTAAAGTCCTGGGATTTAATAGCTTCCCGCCGTCCCGACGCATACCTCGCCATCTCCAAGACAGTCCAATCCCGGATCAAAAAATATTACGGCCAAGATTCGCAAGTAATATATCCTCCCGTAAACGTAGAGGCTTTTTCTCAACATGTTCCCGCTCCAAATCTCAAAGATTTTTTTCTTTATGTGGGGAGACTCGTTGCTTACAAGCAAGCCGAGGTCTTGGTAGAGACATTTAATGACTTAAAATTGCCTCTAGTCATCATTGGCACCGGATCCCTGGAATCAAAATTAAAAGCCATGGCCAATGCCAATGTTTATTTTCTCGGCCAAGTCTCTGATACCAAACTTGCTACTCACTATCGGCATGCCCGGGCAGTTCTTTATATCCACGAGGAAGATTTTGGTCTTGTACCCCTAGAGGCCCACGCCGCCGGAACTCCGGTAATCGGACTAAACACCGGAGGAGTCACTGAAACCGTCATTCATGGGCAAACCGGATTGCTCTTAAATAGTGTTTCCGAGCTAAAAAATGCTATCCTTAACTTTGACGCATCAAAATATGACCGAGAATTTATCAAAGCTCATGCTCAAAAATTTGCCAAAGCTAGATTTAAAGAAGAGTTTTTGCATACAATAAACAAACTATGATACCTGTAATTATCTGTGGCGGCTTCGGTACCAAGCTCTGGCCGCTCAGTCGCCAGCACAAACCCAAGCATTTCCTCCCTTTAATTGGCGACAAATCGCTTTTTCAACTAAACTACGAAGCTTTATTGGGTAAATTCAAACCCGAAGAGATCTACGTTTCCACCAACGAGGACCAACTTGAATTAGCCAAAAAACAAGCCCCAGAGATTCCCCAGGACAATTACATTCTAGAGCCAGAAATGCGCAACACCGGCCCGGCCATAGGTTTGATTGCAGCCGTTTTATATAAAAAAGGCCACATGGACGAACCATTCATGGTCATTCAAGCCGATGACTTACGTGAACCCAGTGAACAATTGTACAAAATGATGGACGTGTGTGACCGATTGGCCCGTCAAGAAACAAAATACATCACCGGAGGTCTTAAACCCAATTTTGCCATTATGGGAGTTGATTATTTAATCAAGGGTGCAAGAGTAAGCAATCAGGATGAAACCGGAGTCTTTAAGGTCGATAAA
>Ga0075658_120_pt1 | contig 12635 bp, 14 predicted proteins | sample RifGroA1_FD_68403 | JGI IMG/M metagenome (GOLD analysis project Ga0075658, IMG submission 68403) | Microgenomates (Amesbacteria) bacterium GW2011_GWA1_47_20
ATCGCGGGCGGTATGGAAATTGAGGCGGTTAGAGGCGAGTATGACTTGACTCGGGAGCAGGTCCTGGCCGCGCTCCAATACGCCGCAGCCATTGTTTCTTCAGAACAATTTTTATCGGCATGAATGCCGTAATTGACGAAGATCTTCACCGATCACTAAAATTAGTTCTTGAGGCCCTAGGCTTCACTGTATTTGATGTCTGTGATCACGGCTTGCGAGGCTGTCCAGACTCGGAAATATTCTCCTTCGCCAAACAAAAGAAGGCCGTTCTCTTCACAGCTGATTTAGGATTTGCCAATATCTTACAATTTCCTCCGGGCACCCACCCCGGAATAGTCGTTCTCCGCTTTCCCAACGAGTTATCAACTCAATTGATTAATCAAAGAGTTTTTCAGTTACTGTCACAACTAAATGAGGAAAATTATCGCCAAAATACTGTTATCGTCTCGCCTAGCCAACTTCGAATCCGATCAAATAAACACTAATATGGAAATTAAGGTTTTTCTTCTTAAAGCGTTTGGGGTAGATGAGAGCGGAGGAAATCCGGCAGGAGTTGTATTGAACGCGGAGGATTTAACGGAGGAACAAAAGAAAACAATTTCTAGAGAAGTAGGTTTTTCAGAAACAGCTTTCGTGGAAAAATCAGACAGAGCAGATTTTAAGGTTACTTTTTTCACCCCTACTAATGAAGTAGATATGTGCGGACACGCTACGATAGCCACATACTCTCTATTGTTTCAGAATGGGATAATAAAACCAGGTAATTATATCCAGGAGATAAAAGCTGGAGAGCTGGGGATATCTGTAAACGATGGTGGGTTAGTGACCATGGAGCAAAAGCTGCCGATATTTTCAGAGTTTATTGATGCACCGGAGATTCATAATGTTTTTGGGAAAGTGAACTTCATAGAGGGATTAATACCCCAAATTGTATCAACGGGATTAAGAGATATCATATTACCAGTAAGAAATCGTGAAGAATTATTTTCTATGAGGCCAAATTATAAGAAAATGGCCGATTTTAACAACAGAACCGACACCATAGGAACACATGCCTTTACGTTAGATGTAATAAAACAAGAGTCTGTCGCTAATTGTCGAAACTTTGCCCCACTATATGGCATTAATGAAGAGTCCGCTACCGGAAGTTCAAATGGAGCACTGGCCTGTTACTTGTTTAAATACGGGAAATTAGCAACTGGAAACTTAACCAAATTACAATTTGAGCAAGGATATTCGATGCAAAAGCCATCGCAGATCACAGTTTATCTGCAAACTAGGCAGGGAAACATCTCAAAAGTTGAAGTAGGTGGGAAGGCAATAATATTTGGGGAAAAAGAGCTCAATCTTGTTGATTAGGAAGCTCCCTACATCTTAATCTCAATATCCACTCCGGCAGGCAGTTCCAGATTAGAAAGTGATTCAATAGTCTTTGGAGTCGGATCCAAGATGTCTATCAAGCGTTTGTGGACCAGCATTTCGAAGTGTTCCCGGGCGTTTTTGTCCACGTGAGGCGAAGAGGTCACCACAATCAATTTTCGATCGGTAGGCAAAGGAATGGGACCCGACACTTTAGCACCTGTGGCTAAAGCCGTTTCTAGTATTTTAGCCGCCGTCTCGTCTACTACTCGGTAGTCAAATGACTTCAAGCGGACACGTAGTCTTCCTTTTGCCATATTAAAGAGCTATAAGTTAAGCGATGATTTTGGTCACCGCGCCTGCTCCCACGGTCTTGCCGCCTTCGCGGATAGCAAACCGCAGTCCCTCTTCCAAAGCTACTGGAGCAATTAGCTTCACTTTCACTTTTGCGTTGTCTCCCGGCATGACCATCTCTACTCCAGCCGCCAACGTCACTTCTCCGGTTACGTCTGTGGTCCGGATATAAAACTGTGGTCGGTATCCGGAGAAGAACGATGTATGCCGTCCGCCTTCCTCCTTGGTCAAAACGTATACTTCGGCGTCAAATTCAGTATGTGGCGTAATTGTGCCTGGCTTGGCTAGCACTTGGCCTCTTTCCACTTGGTCTTTTTCAATTCCCCTAAGGAGTATCCCCACATTGTCTCCAGCCAAACCTTCATCCAGCTGTTTTCTAAACATTTCCACTCCCGTGACTACCGTGCTTTGGGTGGGCTTGATACCCACAATCTCAATCGTGTCGTTAATTTTCACTTTCCCGCGCTCAATTCTTCCTGTGACCACGGTTCCCCGGCCCTTGATGGAGAACACGTCTTCCACCGGCATCAAGAACGGCTTGTCCAATTCCCGCACCGGATCGGGGATAAAATCATCTACCGCTTTCACTAGCTCCAAAATCTTCTCTTCATATTTAGGGTCACCTTCTTGGGCTTTCAAAGCCGATCCGCGAATAATTGGCGTCTTGTCGCCGGGATAACCATACTTAGTCAGCAGTTCTCTCACTTCCATCTCTACCAAGTCCAGAAGTTCCGCGTCATCCACCATGTCACACTTGTTCAAAAATACCACGATAGCCGGCACGTTTACCTGTTTGGCCAACAGAATGTGTTCGCGGGTTTGGGGCATGGGTCCATCGGGAGCAGACACTACCAAAATAGCTCCGTCCATTTGAGCCGCGCCCGTAATCATGTTCTTGATGTAATCGGCGTGCCCCGGAGCATCGATGTGCGCGTAATGCCTTTTGTCGGTCTCGTATTCCTGGTGAGACAGGTTAATGGTTACTCCGCGGGCTTTCTCTTCGGGGGCGGAATCAATTTCCTCATATTTCTTGGCGACCGCCATTCCCTTTTTGGCCAAGACCATGGTGATAGCCGACGTCAAGGTCGTCTTCCCGTGGTCCACATGACCAATAGTTCCAATGTTGACGTGGGGTTTGTTTCTGACAAATGTAGCCATAGCGAAAAATTTTTAATCGTTAGATATAAAATTTTGAGATATATGAAAGAATCCACAAGCATAAGCGAGTGGTAAGTTTTCCTTCATATAGAACGCTCTCAATTCTAAACGAAAAGATTTTTCTACGCAAGAGGGAAATTCGCGGTCCACAAGGGGAATGAGCTGTATGCTCGCCAGAGTATATAGAGTATATTTAAAACATGGACAGGGTCGATGAAGTCATAGTCAGAGCCAAAGAATTTTTGAAGAAGGCCAAGCGAGACGCCGCCCATGATCTTGAACACCATACGGATGTCTGGGAGAACTGTCAAAGAATAATTAAACACGAACAACTAAAGGTCGATATGGATTTGCTAAAGATTTCTACCTATTGGCACGACGTCGTGGTAGGAGAACAAAAGTGGCCATCAAAAATAATGGTGGAAGACACATGCCAACTACTTGCGAGGATTCTTCCAGTCCATGGCTTTTCTGAAAATGAAATATACATTATCACTGAAACCGTACGCCACCACGAATTTCGCGACACACCAACAACACACGAGGGTTTGATCCTACAAGATGCTGACAAACTCGATACGCTCTCACAAAAACGATGGGAACGAACTATCCAGGCTTTTAAAAAAGGCGAGATGAAGGAAGAAACATTCCTTTTATATAGCCGAACCTTCTTCAAATGGGTTCCCATTCTAAGCGCGACATTTCATTTCAGATACAGCAGACAATCAGCAGACAAAAGTGTCCAAATGTTTTGGGGGGACAAAGAGTACCGAGAGCTAATTGAGAGCTTAGGGCTAATAACAGAGTATCGAAAGGCGAAAGTAGACATGAACACTGGAAAAACCAAAATAACGAGAATATTTATTCGTCTACATAGCCTATGGACTAAGGTACGAATTAATACTCATCAACGATTCAAATACGCCAATCTTTAGCCGTCTTTTATTCTACGACTAGACATCTTATTTTCTAGGCAAGCCCCAAAAATTGGTCTACCCTTGGTAAATCTTTTTCGCCAAATACATTGAAGTGCTCCCCATCGTTAATCACCAGCTCGCTATTTACCAACAACCTGTGCAACAGCAGCCCCCGTTCAGCCGGCATAAACAAGTCTTTTTCCCCGTTGAAAATAATCGTCCTATTTTTAATCTTTTTCAAAAGTTCTGTATTGTCTGCCCCGTGTATAAATCTAACTATTTCGGCCTCTTCCTCCACCGGTATCTCCCGCACCAAATTAATATTATGCTCCATGTCCCGGTTATATTCCTCAATTTCTTCTTTTGTCCCGTTAAATGAACTACCCAGTCTATAAAACACGGCCAATACAGGAATCGGCAGCTTTAGAACCCAACTCATTATCTTAAGAATCCAAGTATTTCTGAACAGTCCCAAGATAAAATTAAAGAATGGTGAATCGGCCTTTAGATAAGGCCCGGTAGACATAAACAGCAATTTAGCCTCTGGATATTCCAGCGCCACATGAGGCAGCACCAATCCTCCCAAGGAAATCCCCACCGCAAAATCCAACCCCTGCCCCTCCAATAATTCTTTCACTTTTCCCACCACATTTTTAGGATCAAATACATAACCGCGCACAAACATATCCGGAGTTAACACCCGGTAACCCTGTTTTCTTAAATGCTCCGTCAGGAAATATTTATCAACTCTATGTTCAGGCCAGCCGTGAAGGATCAACGCGTTTTTCATCATTCCATCGTTGCTTCAGGTCCTTTGTTTCTAAAAGCCCTCACAAATCTTTCCGCCAGTTTGTCATCCCAAGAATCCATTTTTAATATTCTGTCCCAAGCCACAAAAATAATTGGCTTATCAATCGTCGGATTAGGTTGCACAATAAGTTTTTTTAACTCCATTTTCTTGGCCCAATCTGCCAAAACCAGGGCCAGCGCGCAATCGGCCTTAAATGTCCCACTCTCTGTCGCCACCCCATCGTCTTCGTGGGCTTCCACTTTAGAAATTAGAAATTCGAAATTAGAAATTTGGAGTCCACAATTGTAGTGGACGATAATGTAACCGTGTTCCAGCGAGTGAATAAGTTTGTACTTGTCTTGCGCCTCGCCATAAATTCCGGGTCTGATCCAATCCGGGTCATGCGGTCCCGAGGTGGGGGGATTGGAATTATATTCAAACTCGTCTAGTTTAGCGTGCTCCCAATGTTCCCGTCCCTGGTCCGCCACCGCTTCTCCTGGCAAACTTGCCCCTCCGTTAACCAACCACCACCCCACTCCGGCCAGTAATAACAATAGAGCGATCAATCCGTAAACCACAAATTTAACTTGCATATTCGTGATATTATATCAGGGTATGAGATTGTATAAATTTACGGCTGTTCTCACCCCCACAAAAGAAGGTTCTGAAATGTACTACCAAGTGAGAGTGCCCGCCTTATCCGAGGTGGTCACTTTTGGATCCTCGGTTGAGGAAGCAATTTTTATGGCTCAAGACGCCCTAGAATTAGTAGTTTTATCTCGCCTTGAAGAGGGAGAAGAGATTCCCGAAGACAAAAAACCTGCTAAATTATCCAAAGGGGTAATCGCCAAGAAGTTTTGGTATCAGTTGCCCACAATGTAAGCGCTGTTCCTGTTGATCATGCCAAATTTGCCTTCTCTTAAAGCCCGAGATGTTCTCTCAATTCTTTTTGCGCATGGGTTTGAAAAAGTCCGCACTTCTGGAAGCCACATTCGTTTGCGTAAAGGAAAGTGTCTTGTAACTGTCCCTTATCACAACAGAGACGTACCAACGGGCACTTTAAAATCGATTACTAAACAGGCGGGCTTAACAATGGAAGAATTTCTCTCAAAGCATTAGTTTGTGGCCGTTTTACCAGATTTAGCAATGATGTTCTCAGCAATGTTCTTGGGTACTTCTTCGTAATGGGACGGCTCCATATAGTACGTAGCTCGGCCTTGAGACATGGACCGCAGTTTTGTCGAATAGCCCGACAGTTCGGCCAGAGGCACATACGCGTTAATAATTGTCAGATGCCCCCGTTTGTCAGTTCCCAAAATCTGCGCCCGCTTGCTGGATAAATCTCCGATCACGTCACCCATGTACTCCTCCGGGGTAGACACCTCCACCTTCATGATCGGTTCTAGAAGGCATGGGTCGGCCAACTTCACCCCGTGTTGAAACGCCATCGATCCGGCAATCTTAAATGCCATTTCCGAAGAATCCACGTCATGATACGATCCGTCGTACAAGGTGGCTTTCATGTCCACTCCTGGAAAACCTGCCAGCACGCCATTTTCCATAGCCTCCCTGATTCCTTTTTCAATTGGGGCAATAAATTCACTCGGAATGGCACCTCCCTTAATGGCGTCCTCAAATTCAAACCCGGTTCCTCTGGGCAGCGGCTCTAGTTTTATCCAGCAGTGACCATACTGTCCTCGACCTCCGGACTGGCGAATATATTTTCCTTCAGCCTCGGCAGTTTTTCGGATGGTTTCCTTGTAAGCTACTTGGGGAGCCCCCGTGGCTGCCTCTACTCCGAATTCTCTTTTCATTCGGTCTACAATAATTTCCAAGTGCAGTTCACCCATTCCCGAAATAATTGTCTGCCCAGTTTCCAAGTTGGACTTGATCCTAAAGGTAGGATCCTCGTCCGATAATTTGTTCAGGGCCAACCCCATCTTTTCTTGATCCTGTTTAGTTTTGGGCTCAATAGCCAGCGAGATAACTGGTTCCGGAAACGTAATAGACTCGAGTACAATTGGTGCACCTTTCTCACAGAGAGTATGTCCTGTACTCGTCTCCCGTAGTCCTACCAAAGCTACAATCTCTCCCGCATAGGCAGCGTCGATTTCTTCCCGTTTATTGGCATGCATCAAAAGCATCCGCGAGATGCGTTCCTCTTTGTCTTTCGTGGCATTGTATATACCTTGCCCGGAGGTTAATTTCCCCGAATAAATTCTTAAGTATGTCAGCCGGCCCACATGCGGATCAGTTTGGATCTTAAATGCCAGCCCGCAGAATTTTTCTTCATTAATGGTTTTTCTCACTTCTTCTCCACCCGTCTTGGGATTAACTCCTTTGACATGATCCACGTCAACGGGGGACGGTAAGTATTCCACTACTGCGTCCAATAGCGGTTGTACACCCTTGTTTCGTAAAGACGCTCCTGCGTACATGGGTACCAATTTATATGCAATCACGGCTTTTCTTAGAGCTACTTTCAGTTCGGCAACGCCAGGTTCTTCACCAGCCAAGAATTTAGTTAGCAAGTCGTCATCAGTTTCTGAAATTTGTTCGATTAATTTTGCCCGCCATTTCTCTACCACGTCTTTCATGTCTGCCGGCACTTCTTCTTCCACAAACTTGGCCCCAGTTTCATCACCTTGCCAAATCAAAGCCTTGCGTTCCAAAAGCAGTACCACGCCGCGAAAAGTATTTTCGGCGCCAATTGGATATGCCATAATCGCCGGATTAGCACCCAGTCTATCAATAACCGCTTTGACTGTGCCTTCAAAGTTCGCCCCGAGCTTATCCACTTTGTTTACAAATATAATCCGGGGCACTTTATATTTATCTGCTTGTCTCCACACCGTTTCGGTTTGTGATTGTACGGTTTCTTCCGCGTCCAATACGGTCACCGCCCCATCTAGAACGCGCAGCGATCTTTCCACCTCGGCCGTAAAATCTACGTGTCCTGGGGTATCGATAATATTTACCCGGTAAGATCCAGTGGGGATGGGGGAGTTGGGGTCATTGACCGTCCAGAAAGTCGTGGTTGCGGCCGAGACAATAGTAATACCTCTTTCTTTTTCTTGCTCCATCCAGTCCATTTGCGTATCACCTTCATCAATATCTCCGATTTTGTAAGATTTCCCTGTATAAAACAAAATTCGCTCGGTGGTGGTCGTTTTCCCCGCATCGATATGGGCGATTATGCCAATATTCCGCACCCGATCCAACGGCACAATTCTATTAGTAGTCTTTATATCCGAAGCCATAGCATGTAATTTTAACACACTGGCATCATTAGCAGTCTTGGGGTACAATTGCCAGTACTAGTATGGCTGCAAAGAGAGATTATTACGACATCTTAGGCGTTTCCAAAACAGCATCTGACGCTGAGATTAAATCGGCCTACCGCAAAATGGCTATGCAATGGCACCCGGACAAAAACAAATCCCCCGAGGCAGAAGAGAAGTTCAAAGAGATCAACGAAGCATATCAAATTCTCTCCAATCCCCAAAAGAAACAAACCTACGACCAATTTGGTCACACTCCTCCTGGTGGACAAGGTTTTGGTGGTTTTCAGCAACAAGGTCCCTTCCAATATTATTATTCCACTTCAGGTGGGGGAAATCCTTTTGGAGACATGGGAGACCCCTTCGAAATTTTTGAACAATTTTTTGGTGGAGCTTCACCTTTTGGTCGTGGTCGACCCGCCAAGCTCCATTACTCTATTAGAATTCCTTTTAAGCTCGCCATTTCCGGGGGCACCGAGACAGTTACTATAGATGGTCAGCGCCATACTATTAAGATTCCCGCCGGCGCCGATACCGGCACGCATCTCCGCTTCACCGACTTCGACATTACATTTGAAGTTGAACCGGACCCGGTTTTCCGCCGCGAGGGCGCAGACATTTATGTAGATCACAAAATTCCCTTCACCCTGGCAATTTTAGGAGGCTCCACCAAAGTTCCCACTCTAGATAAAGATCTCGAACTTAAAATTCGCCCTGGCACTCAACCCGGCACCATGGTTCGCCTCTCCGGCCACGGTGCCCCCAATCTGCACGCCATTTCCCGCGCCTCCCGCGGCGACTTCTATATCCGCCTGGTCATCGATCTCCCCTCCCATCTCTCCCACCGCCAAAAACAACTCCTGGAAGAATTTGGGGAAAGTTCCACCTCTTAGGTGGAACAATATTTAAGATTTAAGAGGGGAGTTAGGAGGGGTGATACAAAACGCGGGGGTGGTATAACGCGTTAGCTTCTGTTAAAATTGCGCGAGTTATGGCCAAAGTTTTACAAGCCAGAACCGAATTTGCCTCTGCCCTAAATCAGGTGGCGCACGAGCGCAATCTTGATCCCGAAGTGGTTTTAGACACCATCAAGCAGGCCATTGTTGCCGCTTTCAGGAAAGACCACCCCGATCAATACGACGAGACCAAAACCTACGATTCCGACCTCGACGCCCAGACCGGCGAACACCGGGTATTTGTTTTAGAAGGCAAGAAACGAGTAGATATCACTCCTCCGGGCTTTGGCCGCATTGCTGCCCAAACCGCCAAGCAAGTCATTTTACAAAAGATCCGGGAAGCCGAAAAATCAGCTACCGTGGCCGAATACGAAAAGCGTCTAGGTTCTCTAGTCAACGGCATGATTCTTAGGTTCATCGGCAATGAAATTATTGTGGATATCGGTAAGGCCGAAGCCGTCATGCCCGCCTCTGAGCAAGTTTACTCTGAGGACTATCACATTAATCAACGTCTGACTTTCTATTTAGATAGCATTCGTGATTCCCTGCGTGGCCGGGAAGTGGTTGTTTCCCGGGCCAATACCGGGTTGATTAAAGAATTGTTCAAAAGGGAAGTCCCCGAGGTTAATTCCGGAGCAGTGGAAATTAAAGCTATTGCCCGCGATCCCGGATCCCGCACCAAAATTGCTGTTTACTCGCACCAATCCGGCGTGGACCCGGTTGGTTCCTGTGTGGGGCAAAAGGGTGTTCGCGTCCAAGCTGTTCCACCGGTTTGACGGTCAAGGTCAATGCCAAGAAGTTAACGGCCGAAGTCACTGCTCCAGCCGACCAACTCTCTCTGGCCATCGGCCGCGAAGGTCAAAACGCCAAGCTGGCCGGCAAGCTCGCCGGTTACCATATCGACATCAAGAGCGAGCCAGAAGCCAAAGGCACCTCAGAAAAGAAAGAAGACCAAGTTTCAGATGATATCCCACAATGAAATGCAAACTCGACCACCCATTGTTGTCATTTTGGGCCATGTAGATCATGGCAAAACTTCTCTTCTCGACGCACTTCGTAAATCCGACGTCGCCACTCGTGAAGTCGGGGGAATAACCCAAAACATCACCTCTTTTCAACTAACGACCAAGGACCAACAGCCAGTGACCTTTATAGACACTCCTGGTCACGCTGCTTTTTCAGCCATGCGTGCCCGCGGGGGCAAGATTGCCGATTTGGCCATTTTAGTTGTGTCTGCCGTCGACGGCGTCATGCCCCAGACCCAGGAATCTATTGCTACCATCAAATCTGCCGCCATCCCCACCATTGTAGTCATCACCAAAATGGACCTGCCAGGCGCTTCTGCCGAGACGGTCAAATCCCAACTGGTGGAAAACGGTGTTTTGGTTGAAGGCTTTGGCGGTGACGTTCCGGCTGTCGCCGTTTCTGCAAAGACCGGTGCCGGATTGCCTGAACTTTTAGAAATGATTTATTTAATGTCTAGCCTCCAACCCCCAACCTCCGATTCATCAGGCTCTTTAGAGTGTGTCGTCTTGGAGTCGCATCTGGATACTCGGCGGGGGCCGCTGGCTACAGTCATTGTCAAAAGCGGCACGCTTCAAATTGGCCAAGAGTTATATTTGGATAAATTAGTGGGTACAGCCAAAGCTCTTTCTGTAAATCCCGCCCCTCCCTCTACCCCTGTGGAAATTCTCGGTCTCACTTCCGTCGTCCCCGTCGGCTCCGTGCTATCTTCTGCTATCCAATCTCAAAATCCAACTTCTAGCCTCAAGCGTCCACCCTCAACGGAGCCCAAAGTTAAGCTCATTCTCAAAGCCAACGTTTTAGGTTCTCTCGAAGCCATTCTGGCCTCGCTTCCTTCCGAAGTGGAAGTCGTCTTTTCCGGCACAGGGGACTTCAATGAATCCGACGTCCTCATGGCCCAATCCATCGATGCCTCTCTCTTCGGCTTTGGTGTCAAAATCCCAGGGAGCGTTGTTAAACTCGCCGAAACCGAAAAGATAACTATCCGGAATTTTAATATCATTTATGAGCTATTGGACGCTGTAGAAAAATTAGTCCATCCCCAGGAAACGGAGACCGTTGTCGGTCGGGCCCAAATCTTGGCCGAATTTAAGATAGATGCTCTGCGCGTCGCTGGGTGCAAATGTACCGAAGGGGAAATACTCAAGACCAATTCAATTCGGATTGGCGACAAGCTTACTAGAATAAAATCCCTCAAAATTGCCAAATCCGAGGCCGAAAAAGTAAAGTCTGGCCAGGAATTCGGCGTTGTTTTTTCTCCCCCAGTTGACTTCAAGATCGGCGATACTATAATTGCCGTCACTATCCATGGTACCAGTTGATACCAATCAATTTAAGGGCCTGCTGGATTCTGCTCATTCGGTAGCCGTACTCCTCCCCAAAAACCCTTCGTTCGATGCGGTGGCCGCCGCTCTCTCCCTCAAGCTTTCTCTAGACCAATTCGGCAAGCCCACATCCGTTGCTTGCTCCGACCCCATGACCGTGGAGTTTCACCGTCTAGTGGGAGCAGACACGGTTACTTCCAATTTCGGTAGCCGCAATCTGATTATCACTTTCCCCGGTCAAACGGAAATTGTGGATAAGATCAGTTACCACCTCGATGATCGGGGCGAATTAAATCTGGTTGTTACCCCCAAACCCAATACCCCCGGAATTGACCATCGCAAGCTGAATTTTATCTCTGGTGGCGCTCAGGCCGACCTGATCGTTCTGGTCGCCGAAGCAGAAGTCCCGGAGGTTTTTGCCCAGACCAAACAGTTTTCCTTATCCGGTTCTGAAGAAGTAGCCAAGTTGCTGGAAACTCTCAAGCTCCCCATTTCTAACGACGCCGCTTCCAATCTTCTGGCTGGTTTAGAAAAATCTACTTCTAATTTTACTGCCAACGTTACCGCCGACACTTTTGAGGTTGCCGCGGCCCTCATGCGCCACGGCGCCCGCCGCCACGACGTCTTCATCCCCACCCCTCCGACCCCCGACGCTCCGATTGATCCGTCACCCGACTGGTACACCCCCAAAGTCTTTAGTGGCACCACCGTTTCGTAATTTGTGGTATAATACAAACTAGTAAGAGACATTAACGAGAGTTTGTTTCGCAATTAGAGACTCACTTTCGCTCTACCTCTTACACTTATTATGGCTTTAGATCCAAAATCCAAAGTTGACGTCATCAAGAAATTTGCCCAAGGCAAAGGGGATACCGGTTCTCCGGAAGTTCAGGCCGCCCTGCTCACCGAAAAAATCAATAAGTTAGTCGAACACTTGCAGGCCCACAAAAAAGATGAGCATTCCAGGAGGGGTCTGTTGTCCATGGTCAACAAACGCCGCCGGCTTTTATTCTATTTACAAAAGAAGGACATTAAAAGATATAATGACCTTTCCAAGAAATTGGGTTTATCTAAATGAAGATTGTTAGCAAGACCTTAGAATTAGCCGGACGTACACTAACTCTGGAAGTTGGCCGCTTTGCCAGCCGGGCCACCAGCGCGGTTTTTGCCCGTTATGGTGATACCACCCTTTTGGCCACAGTTGTTTTAGGTAAAGAAGACCTCAAGAAAGATTATTTTCCTTTGTCTGTCGAGTACCAGGAACGCCTGTATGCCGGAGGCCGTATCAAAGGCTCCCGCTGGGTCAAACGCGAAGGCCGTCCCACCGACGCCGAAGTTCTCTCCGCCCGTCTCACCGATCGCTCCATCCGCCCCCTTTTTCCTAAAGGCCTTAAAAACGAAGTCCAGGTTATCATCACCGTCCTTTCTGTAGACACCACCAATGACGCCGATGTTTTAGGTCTCATCGCCAC
>Ga0075658_126_pt1 | contig 11326 bp, 8 predicted proteins | sample RifGroA1_FD_68403 | JGI IMG/M metagenome (GOLD analysis project Ga0075658, IMG submission 68403) | Microgenomates (Amesbacteria) bacterium GW2011_GWA1_47_20
AAACGGGTGTTATTCTGGCACATCAACCTGTCGGCCATATTGCAGTAATAGTTGCACTTACGGTTGTTCGTCTCAATCATCCAGTGGGGGAACATGCAATCCCCCTCCCTGCGACAACAGCTGCCCCACATATTGCGGATTCGGTGGAGGAAGAAACGATTGCAATAACTGGTGTAGTGCAACCCCAGCCTGCACCTATTGCAGTTCGTCATGCCCCAACGGCTGCTCTTCATTAAGTTCCACGGGCGGAACTTGCAACCCATATTGCAAAACCTGCCCCTCCGGTCAGTCTTGTACCAACCCCAGCTCTACCGGCGGCACTTGCCTTCCCACCTGCGTCCAACAGTGCATAAATTCTTGCATCACTGACGCTACTCGTCAGTGTGACATTAACACCAGCGGAACCCCCCCCTATACCTGTGACTCAACAAAAAGTTCTTCGTGTGGAAACAACATCGTCAAATGCGATTATTACGTACCCACCCAAGACGGATCAACTCCAACAGACACATATGATAAAAATTCTCCAAAATGTAATTTGCCGCCTGGAGTGACCAATGAGAGCTCCTCTCTGTGTGTAAAAAATAATACTTGTACCACCGGTCTGTGTCATCCTAGCAAGACAACAGACGTACTGTGTGGAACCTGGGGCGAGTACAACGATTGTTTGAATCAGTACTACAAGTGCGTGGACTGTGGAGGCAATCCTAAGCCAGCGGACAATCCCCAAGAGTGTTCAAGTAAAAATCCAGCGCAGTGTGGTATCAAAAGTGGATATGATTATGGCATTCTTTGTCCTGCGGGAACCATCCCCAACTCTTGTTCCGGCCGGTATGCCGGAGCCACATGTTCCCCAATTTCAGCTTGTGGCAATGAGAATTGTCAAGCAAATCTGGGAGAAGATTGTAGTACATGCTCTGCAGATTGCGGAGTGTGTCCCCCCGGTGGACCTGGTGGAACGCCTCCACCCCCTCCGCCCCCGCCACCACCGCCCGGCACTACCGGCTGGTGGCAGGTCAAAGATGGGGGAGCCAATGCCGCGGGTAATGTCAGAAGTGATGCGGATGCTAATGGTGGCACGCTGGTAGACAAGACCGGAGTTCCGGCCGTGGTCAGCTGCGGAGGAACTACTTGTTCCCCGGCAGGGGACCCCAAGAGCTGGGACGTGGTATCCACCATTTCTTCCGCCGCCCTGGCTGATAATTCGTATGCCGAATTCAAGAGGAGAGTGGGTAACAAGGTGACCCCCCAAGCCTATTCCGGCTTATTACCAGTAGGGGACAACGTGGTGGTTATTTTGTCCGAAGGACCAGTGACCATCACCAGCAACATTACTCTGGGCAGCCAGGGCCTGTTAGTCGTCATTGCCAAAGGTGATATCTCCATCAATCCCACAGTGAACAATATCCAAGGATTATTCTTAACCGACGGCACATTCAAGACCGGTGATTCGGCCACTCCGCTGGTCATTGACGGATCGGTAGCTGCCCTAACCGGCGTTACCCTGCAGCGCACCACTACCGGAGCCACCCCCGCCGAACTGTTTGTCTACCACTCCGAATATCTCTCCCGTCTCCCTGCCGGCGTTCTGCGCCGCAATCAGTTCAAAAAAGAGCTGGCACCTTGACCTCCTTACATATAGTGTATAATGAGGCATAGTCCTAATTCTCGTAGACCTCCTTTTCGGAGAAGTACGAATTATGTAGGAATCTCGAAGGAGGTGATTTAAGTGTCAGATCAAACATTAACTTGCAAAGATTGCGGAAAGCAATTTACCTGGACGGCAGGGGAGCAACAGTTTTACCAAGACAAAGGTTTTACCAACCCTCCAATGCGGTGTCCAGATTGCCGTCAAGCCAAGAAGGCCGCCACCATGGGCCAAAGGCGCGATTTCCCGATTACCTGCAGCAAATGTGGGAAACAGGATACCGTTCCTTTTGAACCTCGGGGCGACAAACCGGTGCTGTGCCGGGACTGTTTCAAGGCTTCCAGAACCAATTAAATTAATTTGGCTGTGGACAAAAAAGAGGCGCCAAGATTGCTTGCGGCGCCTTTTTTAGATGTAGAATGGAGTGTATGAAGCGGTTCTTGCCTGTTTCGGTAGTAATTGTAATTTTAGCTGTCGTTGCTGTTTTATTTACTTCAAGTCAGCACGTGGTTACACGAATCATTGACGGAGACACGATTGAAGTATCCGGATATGATAAAAATATCCGGTTGATTAGTATTGATACTGCGGAGGAGGGGGAGTGTTATCGAAACGAGTCAACTAAACTAACAAAGGATTTGTTGCTTAATAAACAAGTGAGGATTGAGACGGATGAAAATGAGAAAGATAATTTTGGCAGGGTTTTGGGATATGTATATTTGACTGACGGAACGATGGTAAATAAAAAGCTATTGGAGGTGGGGGCTGGGCAGTTCTTTTATGACAGTGTGAATTTAAAATATCAGAAAGAGTTGGTGCAAGCAGCAGAGGGGGCGCTGCAGAGTGGGGTGGGTTTGTGGAAGACGTGCGGGCCGTGTGTAGTTAAGGGTAACTATGATATCCATGGAAAGCGGTATTACCATTTACCTGAATTTAGGCATTATTCTCAGGTGATAGTGAATTTGGACAAAGCCGACCGGTGGTTTTGTTCAGAAGGAGAAGCGATTAAAGCTGGTTTTACTCGTGCCAGGAACTAAAATAGTTCCACCTCTTAGGTGGAACATTTAATATTTTTCAAAATCCAAGGCTTTCTTTTTCGAAAGAAATGCAGAATAGTAAACCAATTTGATTGGTCGAAGGTTTTTGGTATGAGATACCTGTCCATTTTGATGTTCGGAAATACGCTGTTTGAGGTTTTCGGAAAATCCAGCGTAATAAGTATTGTTTGAAAGTTTAAGAATGTACGTATAAAACATTCTATCGTTATAGTCCCACTACGCCTACGGCTACGTTGGGGACACCCTTCGCGTTTTGTGGCTGTGCCACTCCGTAGCTCGTAGTGTAAACGAAGGGCGAAGGGTGGACCCGAGGGGAATTGAACCCCTTTCTCCTCCATGCCATGGAGATATTCTACCGGTGAACTACGGGCCCTAATACGAAATTCTAAATCCTAATTTCTAAGTCCTAAATAATTTTCTAAATTTTAAATTTTCAAAATTTTGAATTTGTTTAGAGTTTAGAGGCGAATGCGGCGCACTACTACTATGCTAACGGCCCTAATACGAAATTCTAAATCCTAATTTTTAAATCCTAAACAATTTAGAGCTTAGTATTTAGTGCTTAGATTTTATCATCAAGGGTTACTTGAGGGGGTGGCGGGGGCTTCGGGGGAGAGAGATTGGTCGAGCTGGAGGGGAGGGTTAACTTTGGGAGTGGGTAAGGGCTCTGGTTGGGTAAGGGCGGAGGTTGGAGGCTGGACGCTGGAAGTTGGAGTGCCGACTTTTTTGCGCAGCTCTTCCAATTCGGACGAGGCTTTGGTGTAATCGGCGGAGGATTTGTCTAGTAAAGTGAGGACGGTTTCCAGGGAGGCGACGGCCTTGGGGTAGTCGGCTCTTTCGCGGTAAGCGGCGGCCAGATTGTAATGGGCGTTGGCCAGGTCGGGTTTGAGGTCGATGGCGCTTTGGAACAAGCGGGTGGCTTCATCCCAGTTCTTCTGGGCGTAATATACGCCGCCTAAAGCGATTCTTAAGTTCGGGTTGGTGGGGTCGAGAGCAATGGCCTGGCGGTAGGAGGCGATGGTCCAGGCGTCGGCGCCCTGGGCGAAATTGAGGAGATTCCGGTAAACTCCGGCCAGGTTTTCCAAATTCGTAACTTTGGTAGGATTGAGGGCCACGGCGTTTTTGGCCTCGCGGATGGCCTGCTGAACCAGCTGGGTGATGGTGTTGCGGTCGGTGTCGGTGAGGTTTTGATTGGAGGCCAAGGCATTGGCCAGGAGAAGGTTGGTTTGGGAATAGACCACGCGGTAAGTGTCGCGGGAGGGATTAGTAGAAATGGCTTTGATGAGAGTGTCGTAGGTGGTTTTGCCGTCATTTTTGGTGGCGGCGGTGAGGGCTTTTTGGAACAAGACCTCGGCTTGATATGAACGGATGAAGAAGTAGCCGGTGGGAATAGAGATGACGATGGCCAAAATTAGAGAGATGATGGGGAGGAAGGATGACTTGGAACTGGCAGCGACGAGGTCGATGGTGGACTCTTGGATAAGCGAGGAGCCGGAAAGTTTAAGAGAGGCTACGGCTAGGATGAGAAATAGGAAAAGGAAAACTATTTGAATAAAATATGCCGGTAGGAAGAGTTGGGTGGCAAAGATGACCAGGATGGGGAGGAGATGAAAGTTGGCAGACTTTCTGTATGTTATGGTGGTGCGGTAAATGAGCCAGAGGTAGGCGGTGAGACCTACGAGACCGAGGGTAGAAAAAAGTTGAAGGTAGAAGTTGGAAGCGGTGGTGAAACGCACGGCCCAGTTGGGAGTGAGATTGTAAGAGACGGGGCGGAATTGGGTGAAATCGGCCAAATATGTTCCGGGACCAGTGCCCAAGATGGGGGAGATTTTGAGGGCTTCCAGGGCAATAGCCCAGCTGACGCGGTGAGGGAGAAACATGGGGCGGGTAGAGACGTCGGGGGAGAGAAACAGGCGGTAAGAGATCAGGCCGGAAGCGACCAGGACGAGGGCGAAACTGACGGCCAAAATTCCAGACTTAAGATGGAGGGTCTTTTCGCGCAGAAGCTGAAAGACCAGGAAGGGGATGAAGGCAAGAAACAAAGTGAGAGTGGCCAAGGGGGAGCCGGTGGGAGACCAGGTGGCGGAATTTAGAAATTGGATATTAGAAATTAGAGGAATCTTTAGAGCCAGACCGGAGAACCAGAGGATGGTGACCAGGCCTAAGGCGGCGGCTGCCAGATTAAGGACGGTGGTAAAGACGTCCAGCTGGGTTTTGGAGCGGATGAAGTTAGTGACGGTGAAAAACATAACTGTCAGAGCCAAAAAGGTACCGGTTTGGGCCGGATCTAGGAGGGCGTCGGCCCGGTTGGGGGAGCGCAAAAAAGTGGACAGGCCTAACGAGACGAGCAGGGCCAAAACGGGCAGACCGAAGGGGGAGAAAGTGAAGGTGACCTGGCGTTCGGCTACAAATGAAGCGGTTAAAATCAGCAGGCTGGCCAGGGCGAGAAAGATGACCAGGGCATGGTTAACTCTATTAAACAGCAGTAAGTTAGGTTAGTCAAGATGGCTAAACGCACAAGGTCTCTCCCTGTGCGCACAAGGTCTCTCCCTGTGCGTTTACTCTAGAGTCAGGTTTTCAACGAAGGATTCGAAATTTAGTTTATAGTCTTCTACAAATCCTGAGTAGGAAGTGTGGTGGTTGGGTAGTTTAGTGGTGTTTTTTTGGAAGTAGGCCAGGATTAAAGAGGTATTTAACCACGGCGGAGGATTTGGTTCCAGATACCAATGATAACTGGAGTAAGGGTAGTTAACGGGCGATTGGGAAGTAGACAGTAGCCCGAGCTTGGTGGTTTTGACGGGGTTGAGGTGGATGTAGCGGGAAAGGTGCAGAAAATAGGGTTCTTCCGTGATCAGGATGGCTTTATACACTCCTTCGAAAAGGGTGCCGGAACGTTCGTATTTGGTGTTGAAATAGGTAGCGTAGCTGGTGCAGACCCGACGCATGAGCTTAACTATCCCGTGAGAGGTGTTTTGGCGGATCAGGAGGTGAAAGTGATTGGGCATCAGGCAGTAGGCTAGAAGTTGAATTTCTCCCTGCAGGTTCATATCGTTGCGGCGCTTGATGCGGTAGGGTCGTTCGGATTTGAAAGGGGAGAGGGGAAGGGGATCCGTCTTGATAGGTGGTGAGAGATAAGTTTTGAGAAGAGAGAGGAAAGTCTGGTAGTCGTGATCGTCTAGAAAAATGTCTCGTTTGTCGACGCCTCTATTATAAATGTGGTAGTGGCCGTGTTCGGTGTAAGCCTTGATAGTATTTTTGGCAGGCATAGCGCACAAGGAGAGACCTTGTGCGTTTATGGTAACAGATGGGTGGTGGAAGGGTCAACTAGGCCGATGGGGGCCCGGGGAGAAAGCTTGCTGGCGATAAAGCCGCCGATGATAGATATGAATATGGTAAGTAATACAAACAATGCGAAAGGATAGTTAAAGCGGGGTTTTGCAACCGGAGCGGGGGGAGGGGGGGATATGGGGGTGGGGGTGACGGACGCTGGAGGATAGACGCTAGAAGTTGGAGAGGGGTGGGATGCACGAATAAAGGAGACGAATTTGTTGAGAGATGAAACGCGGCGTTTGACGGTAGAGGACGGGAAATTAGAAATTAGATAATGGTGATAATGAGAAATGTTTTCGGGGGAGAGCAGATGGGGGAGAGTGAGTAGGGAAACTGGTTGCTCGCGATTTTTCAGATAACGGAAGAAGACGTTAATGTCAGCCAAATAGTTTTTGACGGTACTTTCAGACGCGTTTTGGGACGCTAAATGGGCGGAGAAATTTTGCAGGACGATGTTGATAACTTCCATATGCGGTAAATATAATCAGCCTTGATTATATGAATTATACTATGAAATTTAGTTTACATCAAGATTTTTGTCAATAAGTCGATGGCAATTGGCAGTCTGTTAAAATGACCAACAGAAATAAAAAAAATGAATTTGGTCTATGTGATGGTGTGAGGGTAACTTCTAATGGGTATGAAATAACGACTTCTCGATCCAATGGATCGGGCGTGGAAAGAGTGTATAATTTGCCTATGGTAGACGAGGAGAAGTGGATCAAAGAATGGGAGAATGAAGGGTTGCATCGGGCACTAGATGGGGATAAGAAGCAAAAGTTTTATTTATTGGTGGAGTTTCCTTACCCGTCGGGGGCGGGTCTGCATGTGGGTCATGCTCGATCGTGGTCGGCTATGGACGCCTATGCTCGCAAGAAGAGGATGGAGGGATACAATGTTTTGTATCCTATGGGTTGGGATGCTTTTGGCCTGCCAGCAGAAAACTATGCCCTGAAGATGGGAGTACATCCTTCCCAAGTTGTACCTGAAAATATAGCTACTTTTAAGAAACAATGCCAGGCTTTGGGCCTGTCTTTTGATTGGAGCCGAGAGATAGACACCACGAACCCACAGTACTATAAGTGGACGCAGTGGATTTTTATCCAGCTGTTTAAAAAAGGACTGGCTTATCAGGCAGAAGTGTCGGTAAATTGGTGTCCGGCTTGCAAGACCAACTTGGCCGATGAAGAGGTGCTAGCCAACGGGACGCATGAGAGGTGTGGGAGTCCTACCCAGCGGCGGCCTCAGAAACAATGGCTGTTAAAGATCACGGCTTATGCTGACAAATTGCTCGAAGGACTGGAAACAGTCGATTATTCCGAGGACGTAAAGATGCAGCAGGTAAATTGGATTGGCAGGAAAGAGTGGATAGATATTACCTATCCAGTTGTGGGAACGAATGAGAAGATTGTGGTCTCGACTACTCGTCCAGATACGAATTTTGGGGCGACATTTGTGGTGGTAGCTCCGGGGCATCCTATTCTGCAGACGGTAAAGGATAGGAAGGTGCTGGAGTATGCGCAAAAAGCTGAGAATAAAAGTGAGTTGGAGCGGATTTCCCAAGGGAAGAAAAAGACCGGGGTGTTTACGGGATTGTATGCCGTAAATCAATTGAACGGGCAGAAACTGCCGATTTGGGTGGCGGATTTTGTACTGATGACGGTAGGTACTGGGGCAGTGGTAGGGGTACCCGGGCATGACAAGCGGGATTTTGAGTTTGCCAAGGCCTTTGACTTGCCGATAGTGAAGGTGGTGGATGGAGACAAGATGATTAATTCAGGGTTTCTAGATGGGCTAGAGATACAGACGGCCATTTCTAAAATGATGGATTATTTGGAGAGGAAAGGGTGGGGAAAGAGGATAATTCGATACAACCTGCACGATTGGGTGTTTAGCCGGCAGCATTATTGGGGTGAGCCGATTCCAATTGTGCACTGTCCTAAATGCGGACCAGTGGCTGTGCCGGAAGACCAATTGCCGGTAGAGCTGCCGTATTTGAAGAAGTATGAGCCATCCGGGACAGGTGAGTCTCCGTTAGCTAAGGCTGCAGATTGGGTGAAAGCAGCTTGCCCTGAGTGCGGTGGACCCGCACGAAGGGAGACGGATACAATGCCAAACTGGGCCGGGTCGAATTGGTATTTCATCCGGTATTTGGACAACAAAAACGAGCGAGAACTGGCTTCGAAGGAGAAGATGAAACATTGGTTGCCGGTGGATATGTATCAGGGGGGGGCAGAGCATATTACCCTGCATTTGCTGTATTCGCGGTTTATTTACAGATTCTTGCATGAGATTGGGGTAGTGCCAACGGCGGAGCCGTATATGAAGAGACGGACGCATGGCATAGTTTTGGGTGCTGACGGGCGGAAAATGAGTAAGTCATTTGGCAACGTGATTAACCCGGATGAGATTGTGCGTAAATATGGGGCGGATACGTTACGAATGTATGAAATGTTCATGGGGCCTTTTGGCCAAATGGTAGCGTGGAGCGATACGGCGGTGGAGGGAGTGTATCGGTTTTTAAAGAGAGTATGGGTATTAGCGCTAAGCGCTAAGCACGAAGCACGAAGCACAAGTGAGGCGAAGGCGAGGATAGCTCGCTTGGTGGCTAAAATCGGTGCGGATATTGAGGCTCTGAAGTTCAACACCATGGTAGCAGCGGCTATGGAGTATATAAATTGGTGGCAAAGCCACCCAGATGAGGTAGGAAAAGACGTGGTGGAAAAGTTTATTTTGGGATTGGCTCCCATGGCTCCATTTACGGCAGAGGAGCTGTGGCATAAGTTGGGACATACGGACAGTGTGCATAAGCAGAAATGGCCAGAATATGACCCTAAGCTGGCAGTGGAGAAGCAAAGGGTGATTGTGGTTCAAGTCAACGGTAAGGTTCGGGATAGGGTAGAGGATGGAGTTGATATTGAGCAGAGGGCGGCTTTGAGTGATAAAGTGAAGAAATTCATAGGCGGGGCCAAGTATCGCACTATTTACGTGCCAGGAAAGATTATTAACTTTGTATGTTTGACCTGAAGAGTTGGATAGAAGCCCATCGCTGGGCGGTCTTGGGTGTACTTGTAGGAGCTGCTTTGATAGGGTCGGGTGTGTTTATGACAAGAACTGCTGAACAGCCCGGGGTGGAGGTGTTATCGGCAACAATTTCGGCAGAATTAGTAGTAGATATAGGTGGGGAGGTGGTCAGGCCGGGAGTGTATAAGTTACCAGTGGGAAGTAGGATAGAGGATGCACTGCGGGTCGCCGAAGGCTTGACCGTAGGCGCCGATACAAATTATATAGAAAAGTATCTAAATAGGGCAGCCAAGGTCAGCGACGGGCAGAAATTATATATTCCTAGCAAATCAGCGTCTAGCGTTCAGGATAACCGCATCAATATAAATTCCGCAAGTCAGGGAGAGTTGGAGGGGTTGCCGGGAATAGGGCCGGTGACGGCGGGGAAGATTATGGCTGGCCGTCCCTATCAAAACGTATCAGACCTGGTCGAGAAAAAGATAGTGGGTGAGAAGCTATATGACCAGATAAAGGATATGGTTAGTGTATGGTAGTTATCACTCTCTGGTTGCAAGTGCTAAATGGGGAAAACTGGCGGAATTGGGCGGTAATGCGGACCGAAAACTGGTTGCATGGTGATGCCGGGACACTGGCGGCGGGCATGCTATGGGGCGGAAGCGGGAACTTAAGCTATCAGACGCGGGAGGCCTACCGGCGGGTAGGGCTGTTACATATTGTGGCGGCGTCGGGATACAACGTGACCCTGATGACCGGTTGGATATTAAGTGTGGGTTTGATATGGTTGTCCAGGCGGTGGGCCCTGGGAGTGACCATAATAGGGGTGATTATATACATGATTATAGCTGGAATGCAGCCGTCGATTATACGTGCGGGAATTATGAGCATTCTGGCTATGGTGGGGTTGATCCTGGGGCGGGAGAGAGATGCTAAGTGGTTGCTAGTGATTACGGGAGGAATGATGCTGGCTTGGAATCCCAAATTGATTTCTGACATAGGCTTTCAGCTGTCCTTTGCGGCGACGTGGGGATTGGTGTGGCTGGCACCGAAAGGTGACCTGGGGACGACTCTGGCGGCCCAAGCCATGACCACGCCTTTAATTTTGCATCATTTTGGCAACTTGAGCGTGATTAGTCCTTTGGTGAACGCAGCCTTGTTGTGGACAGTGCCTTTGATTATGCAGATTACGGCTGTGGGGTTGGTGTGGGGACCGATTAATTGGCTGGCTTGGCCTTTGTTGAGGGGCCAGTTGTGGGTAGTGAGTAGTGTGGCCAGTTGGCCAATTAGTAGCTGGGAGGTAGGTAAAATGTCCTGGTTGTGGGTGGGGGTATATTATGTGGTGCTGTTCCTTTTGATCAAAATTCTAAGCACTAAACACTAAACAAATCCAAATTTTTGAAATTCAAATTTTGAAAATTATTTAGGATTTAGAAATTAGTATTTAGAATTTATGATATTCAAGACTTTGGCCTTGGCGGCAATCACGATCTGGTTAGCGGTCCTGGCCTTGCCAGACAATAAGTTGCACCTGGTGGTATGTGACGTGGGTCAGGGAGATGCCATATTGGTGACTTACAAAACAACCCAGATGTTAATAGATGGAGGGCCGAATAAGGCGGTGTTGGAGTGCCTGGCCCGGCACATGCCCTTTTATGACCGCCGGATTGAGGTGGTGCTTTTGACGCATCCGCAGGCGGATCATCTAAATGGGTTAATTGAGGTACTTAAGCGGTATACTGTGCTGCGGTTTGAGAGGTCTGATGTGGAGAACAATACTGACGGATTTAGGGAGCTTATGGGGTTGAATGTTGGCCGCAAGGTGTATGCGGGAGATGAGATAAGATTTATGATTCACGATTTACGATTCAAGATACTATGGCCTAAGAAAGATCTGCAAAGTGAAGAAATCAACGACTATTCGATAGTGGGCAAGCTAAGTTTTGGGGATTTTGATGCTTTGCTGACGGGGGATGCGGGGACAATTGCGCCGACGACGCCTGTGGAGGTATTGAAAGTGCCGCACCACGGTAGCAAATACGGGATGACCAAGGAGTGGCTCGAGGCTACAGGGCCTCGCCTTGCAATCATTTCGGTGGGAAAGCGGAACAGTTATGGCCATCCGGCGGCGGAGATTTTGAAGATACTAAGTGACGAAGGGATCAAGATACTAAGAACGGACCTGGATGGTGACGTGGAGATTGTTTCGGACGGGAAGAAGTATTGGGTAAACCGGGGCTTATAGGTAATTACTGGGCGTGACGGTGGTTAG
>Ga0075658_132_pt1 | contig 8385 bp, 5 predicted proteins | sample RifGroA1_FD_68403 | JGI IMG/M metagenome (GOLD analysis project Ga0075658, IMG submission 68403) | Microgenomates (Amesbacteria) bacterium GW2011_GWA1_47_20
TTCGACGATCTGGAATCCAGCATCTCGTCCCTTACCGGCACTATCACTGTCAAAGGCGACCTGGCCGTCACCGGCTCCCTCAAAGTCCTGGGCTCCTCCGCCGGCTCCGCCGTCATCCCCGCCGGTTCGACTTCGCTCACCATCAATTCTGATTTGGTTTCCGCTCAATCCGCCGTATTCGTCACTCCCAATATCGTTCTGGAATCACCCCTGTCCGTCACTGAATCCTCACCCGGCACCTCCTTCACAGTAGAAATCCCCCGCCCCCTCGACCGCGACCTGCCATTCAAGTGGTGGATTGTGAATTAATCCCCTAATTTGTGTTCCACAAGCGTTGACTTCCAGAACGATTATGTATATAATCGTTCTGCATGAATGAAAATATCAAACAAAATTTGCGGATTCTGATACAGGAATGGCAGACAAGAATCTTGCCCGTCATCAAGCCGCGGGAGATCGAACTCGGCGACTGGTTTAGAGATGACAAAATAAACAAAACGGTTTCTGTCGTAGGTTTCAGACGCACAGGCAAAACCTTCCTGCTTTTGGATTTTGCCAAAAAACAGGGACAGGAAAATTGTCTGTACATGAATTTGGAGGATGAACGCCTCCCTAAAAAAATTGCGGTTTTGACCCAGCTTCTGGATGTTATCCCGGAGTTTTACGGCCAGAAAAAATTATTTTTGCTTCTGGATGAAATTCAAGAAATACCGGACTGGAGCCGATGGGTGCGCCGGGTCAACGAAGCCGGATTGCACCATCTTATTATTTCCGGTTCTTCTTCCAAATTATCTTTGGCCCAAATCCCCACAGAATTACGCGGCCGGACCGTTACCAAAAATGTCTTTCCGCTCTCATTTTCCGAATTTAAAAAATGGAAAAATCCCAGCGATGATCTAATGCTGCTGCGAGAATACTTGCTCTTTGGCGGATTTCCGGAAATAGTTCTGGCCGATGAAGGCAAAAAATCCATTTTGCTGGACGAGTATTTCCAGACTTTTCTATTAAGAGACGTTTTTGAGCGATTTCATTTACGACAGGAGTCGGCTATGCGCGATTTGATCCGACTGGTTTTGTCTTCTCCTTATTATACTTTTGGTAAATTGGCCAACAGCCTCAAAACAGCCGGTTACAATATCGGTAAAGGTACGGTGGCTAAGTACTTGTCTCTACTGTCTTCATCGTATTTTTTAAATCAATTGGAAATCCACACCGCCAAGGTAAAGTCACGGATTCAACACCCCAAAAAACCATATTTTGCCGATACTTTTTTTGTGTCCCGTTTGGCCGGTAATTTTTCACTCAATTTGGGACGACTGATGGAAGAAGCGGTGGCCGCCCGCTATTTCCGCAAAAAGACGGTCGATCCAAACCTGGATTTGTATTACTGGAAGGATGCCTTGGGAAGGGAAGTCGATTTTGTCTTAAGGGAAAATTTAAAAGTAATGAAATTGGTTCAGGTGAGCTATGTCTCTGCGTTGGCGGATATTCCCGAGCGTGAATTGACGGCTTTGGAAAAAGCCAGCGAAGACTTGAATTGCGAAGAATTAGAATTAATCACCTGGGATTTGACGGGGGAGATTATCAGGAAAAACAAAAAGATAGTCTGCCGGCCCCTAAACTCCTATCTCCTATCAAGTGGTGGATCGTAAATTAACCTGACTCTTGACATTTACCCTATATTAATAGACTCTTAAATAGAGTACAAAACTTGAGCATCCGGCCTCATGCGCAAGTTCGCACAAGTATGAAAGACCTGCCCATCCAAGAAGCTGCCGTCTTCTTAAAAGTCCACCCGGCCACCCTGCGTCGCTGGGAAGCTCAGGGTTTGCTTGTCCCCTCCCGCACTCTCGGTAACCAGCGCCGCTATACCCAAGAACAGTTAGAGACGTTCGCTCACGCTCCCCAGCTTCCCAAAGCTTTTCACTTTTCCAAAGCCCAAAAGTTCTTAATCAAAGTATCTTCCGTGGCCACCCTCATCAGCCTCGCCATAATTCTAGCGTCTACTCTCAAACCTCAATTTCTAGCATCTAGAATCAAGCGTCCAGCATCAAATTCCCAAGTGCTTGCTTCCCAAACCGTCCTGGACGACCTGTCCCTGGTAGTCAACGTCCCCGCCAAATTTAATCAGCCGGTAGAATTCACCGGAGGATTAAAATCCCCCGACCTGCTCTACGGCATCACTGCCGGTACAGGGGTAACCGTCACCGGCGACGATCAAAATCCCACCATTTCCGTCACCGACCAGACCACTAATGTCAAAACTTTCAAAACCATCAAAGTCGGCACCACCACCTTTGATGCCGGATCAAATACCGACACCCTCACCCTGGCCGCCGGCGACAACGTTTCTCTCTCCACCTCCACTTCAGACAAAAAAGTTACCATTTCCGCCTCCGCTCCCGCAGTCGGCATTACCGAACTATCACAATCCGGGACATTAACCCTCACTACTGCCTTGCCGGTCATCTCCGGAGGCACCGGCCTGTCCACAGTCGGCGCCGAGGGTCAAATTTTTGCCATCTCTGACGGACTCCCGGCTTGGGTCAGCAATCTTTCCGGACCCAGCTCCGGCGTTTTTGGTTACTGGCAACGTCAGGCCGGCTCCCTCTCCCCCGCCAACATTACCGACGATCTTTTGGTGGGGGGGTCCTCCACCGCTTCCGCTCTCTTCCGCATCACCTCCGGCACCGGCGTAGTCACTCTTCCCAATTCCAACACTCTCACTGGCCAATCCGGCAATGTCCAGTTTTCCGGTGGTATTTCCGTCGGCGACGGCGCCACTTACTATGTCAATTCTTCCGGCAACGCCAACCTCAACCAACTGACAACCGCTTCATCCGCCTCCGTTTCCGGAAGCTTAACTCTCTACGGCACCCCCACCGTTGCGACAACCACCATGCAATCTCTGACTTTAGGGAACTCCAACACCGGAAATATTATCTTAGCTCCCTTAAACGGCATCGTCGGCTCCTACGTCGCTCCTTCAACCAACAGTCAAGTTGACCTGGGCACTCCCACCCAAACTTTCAACAACATTTATGCCGCCAACTTTATAGTCGGCTCCGGAGGCACTGCCGGCTACTGGAAAGAACTGGCCGGCGCTCTCTCCCCCACCAATATCACCGATGATCTTTTGGTTGGCGGCACCTCCACTGCCTCTGCCCTCCTGCGTATCTCCGGCACCACCGGCAACCTGGTCACTACCGGCTCCACTACCTTGGGCGACACCATTGCTTCTGACACTGTCACCTTTACCTCCCGTATCGCTTCCATCTTTGAACCCACCACCGGTTCCCAGTACGACATCGGCTCATCCGCCAGACGTTGGGCCACTGTGTATGGAGACACGGGTAACTTCACCAACTTCTCCACCGACACCGCCACCATCTCCGGCACCACTGCTGCCGATTTTCTCATCAACTCCGACAATGTCACTGCCGATACCGAAAACTCCTCCCTCACTTTCGAACGCGGCGCTCCCGCCACCAACGTCCAATTCCTCTGGAATGCTACCACCAAACTTCTCTCCACCAATACCCCTTCCTTTGCCATCCTGGGCGACACCGGTATTGCTTACTCCGGCCAAGCTGCCCTCATTATCAATCAAGTCCAAGCCCAGGATATTCTTACCGCTTCGGCATCAGGTGTTACCAGGCTAACCCTGACCAACGTCGGTAACCTGGTCCTGGGAGCCTCCTCATATCTTAACTTTGGCACCACATCAGGAACCACCGGGTATGGACTGCGCGACAACGCCGGCACCGTGGAAATCAAATCTTCCGGAGGCGGCTGGTCTACCGTGTCTACCTGGACTTCTTCCGGTAGCAATCTGTACAATGCCACCGGCACCAATATCGGGGTCAACACCACCTCTCCCGTGGCCTCCTTGGACGTAGTCGGCAGTCTGGCCATCCGCAGCGCCTACGCCTACGAACAAGATGTTAGCCTCACCAATTCCGGCGGTACTCTGACCAACTATGACGTCCTGATAGAACGGGACACGGCTACCCTGATCACCGCCGGCAAAATGCAATCCGACTGCGACGACATCCGCTTCACCGACAGCGACAAACTCACCCCTCTTGTTTATTGGATCGAACAAGGCTGCAACACTGCCAATACTCAAATCTGGGTCCGCGTCCCCTCCATCCCTAACGGCTCCAAAACCATCTACATGCTCTACGGCAAACCCACCGCTACCGCCGGCGGCCAATCCTGGGCCGGCAATTTCGTCCTTATGTCCAACGCCTCCTGCCCCTCCGGCTGGACCCGCCTCTCCGCCCTCGACTCCAAATTCCCCCGCGGCAACTCTACCTACGGCACCACCGGCGGAGCTACTACTCACACCCACTCCGCCAGCGTCACCACCGGAGGCCCCAGCAGTACTTACACTTGGGGCGACGGAGGACAAAGCGGAGCCAATGCCTCCCACACCCACAGCGGAAGCCCCACCTCTGGCCCCGCCAACAATCTTCCATCTTACATAAACACGGTCTTCTGTACCAAATCAGCCCCCCTTGAACTCTTACCCACCAATTTTATTCTCTGGCATACCTCTCTTCCCTCCGGCTGGAGCAACGTCACCGCCATGAACACCAACTTTCCTTACGGAGCCGCTACCTACGGCGGAACTGGTGGAACTACTAGCCACTCCCAAACCCTCAGCGGTTCATTATCCGGTGGATCTGGCATGACCGTCTCTACATCTGACACCGCTGTGGCCTCCTCCGGACATTCTCACTCGTACTCCGGAACTTTAGATTCCGCTGCCAATAATACTATTCCCCCCTATGAAGACTTTATCCCCGCCACTCCCGACTCCGCCTCCACCAAACTGCCGCAGGGAGTCATAACCAGCTTCGACACCACTCCACCTCTCGGCTGGACCCGCCGTACCAGTCTGGATGCCGTATTCCCACGCGCCAATAGCACCGCCGGCGGCACCGGCGGCACCTCCACTCACACTCATGCTTGGTCCAGCTTTGCCACCGCAGGATCTAGTGGCACCGTACTCGCTATTCCTGACGGCGGATCGACTCTGGCCATAAATGGTCACACCCACACAGTTAATGCAGGAACCAGTGGATCCGGCAGCCAAGTTCCCCCCTACACCGACTTCCTCTATTACACCAAAAACACCATGTCCGTCACCATTGAATATAGCGCCGAGACATCCGGTTCCAATTCTCCGGTGCAAGTCTATGTAGACGGCACCCGCAGTTACCTGGGAGTCGGTCAAATCTCTCCCCAATGGGGTCTGCATGTTACCGATACCCAATCCGCCACGGCCAGCGCCATGATCGAAAACCTGGCCAATGTCAGTTCCGGCAACCCTACCGCTCTGGCTCTCCGCCTGGGCAACGACGGAACCAACCCTGATACTGGCGACAGGTTCATAAACTTCATGAGCGGTTATTCGGCCATCCTGGGCAAAATCCAAGGTAACGGCTCCGGGGGCGTAACTTACGCCACCGCCGGTGTAGACTTCGCCGAATACTTTACCAGAGGTGTGGGCGACGATTTCTCCCCCGGCACCGCCGTCTGTCACACCACTTCAGGCGTCTCCCCTTGCCTGGCAGATGAAATCGATAAGTATGCGGGGATCGTTTCCACCGCTCCAGCTTTCTTGGGCGGCACCGACGGCCCGGACAAAGTCGCCGTCGGACTGGTCGGCCAACTCCCTGCCCGAGTCGCCACCGACTCGGCCGCCATTTCCCCGGGAGACAAGATTACTCTCTCCGGCGTGGGCCTCATCACCAAAGCCTCTCCCTCTCAACCCGCCATTGGCCGCGCCCTGGGCCCCTGGGACCCGGCCAATCCCACTCCCACCATTCCTGTCCTCGTTTCCCCCTTGACCAACCTTTCCCTCACCTCCGGCCCTTCCGTCGATTCCGGCTCGTTTACCACTCTTTCCGTCACTGGTCCTACTCTACTATCAGACACTACTGTTACCGGACAGCTCCAAGTCGGCCTACTCACCTTCGACGATCTAGCATCTAGCATCTCATCTCTTACCGGCACTATCACCGTCAAAGGCGACCTGGCCGTCACCGGCTCCCTCAAAGTCCTGGGCTCCTCCGCCGGCTCCGCTGTTATCCCCGCAGGGTCTGTCGAGCTTCTAGTACCTAATGATCTAGCATCTAGTACCTCCGCCGTCTTTGCCACCGCCGAAGAAGCAGTACCCATCGGCACCCAAGCTACCAATCCCGGCGAATTCATCATCAAAATTCCCTCTGCCCTCCCCACCGACCTGAAAGTTAAGTGGTGGATTGTAAATTAACTATTGACAAAACATATCTTTTGTCATATAGTCAGTCAGTGAAGTATGTTGACTGGAATGTTGTCAAAAACGAGCTCTTAAAAACTGAAAGAGGAATAAAAAATGATGGTCGTTAATATCAACGATTATGTCTACTTGGTCCCCTTCGTGGAAGACGGGGAAAAGATATTTTTAAAAACCATCATTCCCAGCCGAAAAGCCACCAAACATTATTTAATCGATCCTAAAAAATAATGAGCCAAAAGTACTTTGAACTCACAAAGGAAGAACAAGAACTGCTCGACTCCTTCGAAAAGGGAGAGTGGAAAAGCGTTCCTAACCAAAAAGCCGTTATAAAACGACTGATTCAGGCAGCCAAGGCTACCCTGGCCAAAACCAAAAACATCAATCTCCGCCTGTCCCAAAGAACTCTCCTCAAGCTCAAATCTAAAGCCGCGGAAGAAGCTATTCCCTACCAAACACTGGCTGCGTCCATCCTTCACAAATATGTCTCACATTCGCTCTAAAGCTTTTATTCCCAACATCTCTAGTCCCATCTTAAGTACTTGTCCCGTCGCTTGTGTCAAAGCCAGTCTAAACCCATTATCCAAGATCGTGTGCTTGGCATAAAAACTATTAAACCTCTGTGCCAATTCATAGATAAAGCCGCAAATTAGATTCGGCGCCAATCTCTCCCCCGCTTCCTCCACCACTTCCGGCCAGCGGGATAACCACCTTAACACAGCGAGTTCCTCGCTGTTAAACTCTAAATTCGAAACACTAAATTCTAAATCTTTTTGTAATTTAGAGTTTAGAGTTTGAGATTTGCGAAGTACACTTTGCGCTCGCGCAAACGTGTACTGCAGGTATGGCCCGGAGCTGCCTTCAAAACTCACCGACTTGTCCAGATCAAACTCAATATCCCGGCCAATGCCGCTTCTCAACATGGCATATTTAATCGCCGCCACGCCCACCGCATCCGCATCGGTTGCCTTCGGGGCAATCTCCAGCACTTTCTTCTTGGCCTCATCCAGCAACCACTCCGCCGTCAGGACATTACCTTTCCGGCTAGCCATCTTCGCCATTCCCGGCAATTTCACCATCCCATGGCTCATATGCTTGGTTCTTTTTGCCAAATCCGGATAAAGTATATCCAAGCATTTCAAAAGCACTCTAAAGTAATCATTTATGTCATTCCCGGTAATTATCACCGATCGATCATAAGGAAAATCCGCAAACTTAGCCGGAGCTAAACCCAACTCCTTTGCCTCATAGGTCGGCAGGCCATGAGAGTTTACAAACACCCGGGTATGCAACCCGTATTTCTCACCTTTAAACACCACGGCCCCCTCACTCTTTTCAAATACTCCTTTTTTCAATCCTTCCTCTACCACTTTCAATCCGTCTTTCGCCGCCCCCGATTCAAAATAATGAAAATCAAACTTTGTTCCCAGTCTTTTATATATCTTATCAAAGTATAACAAACTCCATCGGCGACCTTCTTGATATAATTTCATAATTTCCGCAGACTTAGCTTCATATAATTTTATATTCAGCTCTTTAATTTCCGCAGCAGCTTCAGGATTGTCTTCAAATGCCATCGCTCCCAAAACATACGCCTCACCAAGTAGTTTTGCTTTTTGAGTTAAAGTTTTGACTTTTGACTTTTTACTTCGCAATAAGCCATATATGGCTTTTGCGACGTGCATTCCCACGTCCCCCTGGTAACACGCCCGCGCAACTTTCGCCCCATTGGCCTCAAACAGCCTGGAAATAACAGCCTGGAAATGGCCTCACCCACAGAGTTGCTGTACAAGTGGCCTATATGCAGTTCTTTAAAAGGATTTGGGTCCGTAAACTCTACCATCACTTTTTTACCCCTTAAAACCGAGCTTTTCCCCCATTCCGGATCCCTTATCACTTGAGACAAAAGAGTGCTAAAGAACTCGTCTTTCAGCCTAATATTCACAAATCCTCCCACCCGCTCAACTTTTTCTACAAATTCCAGCTTTTTAAGCTTGTCAATGATCTTATCCGCTTCTTTTCCGGGTTTTAGGAATACCGCGTAGTCCCCCCACTCTTCATTCTCTGGATGCTCCAACTTTGTACCCAGTATTTCTGCG
>Ga0075658_122_pt1 | contig 8021 bp, 6 predicted proteins | sample RifGroA1_FD_68403 | JGI IMG/M metagenome (GOLD analysis project Ga0075658, IMG submission 68403) | Microgenomates (Amesbacteria) bacterium GW2011_GWA1_47_20
AAGCGAAAATTTTGGCAGTATCGGACTCAGCAAGTCACATGACCGATACGGTTTATATAGAAATGGCCAACAGGGGTGACAGAGAAGCTGCTATTGCTAAACTTGAGCGAGACTTGAGAGACATTTTTATTTTCCCAGAGCTAAGAAAGGAAATAATGTCTCTTTATCAAGGATGGAAATCCCTCCTGATTGCCTATCCCAATAGATAGAGTTCGTATCCAATCTTGGAGTGCAATCGTTTGATATACTTGTCCAAAGCTAGATTTTTTGGGGTGATCGACGGGATTCGAACCCGCAACCGCCAGATCCACAATCTGGCACTCTAACCATTGAGCTACGATCACCAGAAACCAAGTCCATTTTACCATCTACCCTTAATCAGTGCCTCCGGGAAGAATCGAACTTCCACCGCTTGTTCCGAAGACAAGCACTCTATCCGTTGAGCTACGGAGGCCTACAATTCCCATTTTACTCCCAGCTCTCAAAAATAGTACAATAACTCCATGAAGGTACTATTCATTTCCGCCGAAGTCGCACCCTACTCTTTCATTGGTGGTCTAGCCCAAGTTTCATTTTTCCTTCCCCGTGCTCTCAAAAAATTAGGGGTTGATATCCGCATTTTTACTCCCAAATACGGAACATTTAACGAGAAACTTTATCCTACCCAAATGGTCTATCAAGGCTTGAAAGTCCCTACTGGCGAAAAACCCGACTCCGGTTACCCCCAGGAATTAATCTGCAACATCAAAACCCTCAAGGTCCAAAAAAAGGATGAGCCGGTTGTTTATTTCTTAGAAAACATGGAATACTACGAAAAGAGAGCCAATGTCTACAACTACTCCGACGATCATATCCGCTTCGGTCTACTTAGCCGCGCGGCCCTCGAATTTGTCAAAAAACACGAATTCATTCCCGATACCATCCACGCCAATGACTGGCACAGTAGTTATATTCTCAACTATCTTCGCCACTCTTACCAGGACAATCCTACTCTCAAAAAAATCGCGACTCTCCTTTCCATTCACAATCTTTACCATGGGATTTCATTCGATCATGATCACGCCTCCGAAATGGATTTTGACGATGGCAAGGGCTCGCTGGCCTCTTTTTTCAGCGACCGCTTTCTCAAACAAAACCCCCTCAAACGCGGGATCGTTAATGCAGACATCATTAATACCGTTTCTCGTACTTACGCCCACGAAATTCTTACCGAAGAATACGCCCCCTACCTCTACAACCTTTTCCGTGAACTGCGCGGCAAGCTCTTTGGTATCCTCAACGGCCTGGATTACCAGGAATTTAACCCTTCTTCCGACAAAATAATCAAAAAAAACTATTCCTCCTCTAACATCCGGCCCCGTCAGGAAAACAAATCCGACCTCCAGCAGGAATTCGGACTCAACCTTTCCCCTCGCACCCCGCTTCTGGCTTTCTATGGCCGGCTGGATGGCCAAAAAGGTCTAGACCTAATCTTAGAAACCATCGACTTTGTTCTAACCGAGCTCGATGTCCAACTGGTCATCGTAGGGAGCGGCGACGATTATTATCGCGACTTTTTCTCATCTTTGGAGAAAAAATATCCAGGCCGGGTTGGTACTCACCTTATGTTCGATTCGTCGCTACCCAAAAAAATCATTTCCGGCGCCGACATCCTCCTCATGCCCAGTTTGTTCGAGCCTGGCGGTATTGTCGCCATGGAAGCCCAGCGTTACGGCTGCGTCCCCGTGGCCAGATCCACCGGCGGATTGGCCGACTCCATCGAAAATTTCGACTCCCTCTCGCACAAAGGCACAGGCTTTACTTTCCGGACATACTCCGCTATGGGCTTTATGACAGCCATCGTCCGGGCCCTGGAAACCTATCATAGCCCCAATATCTGGAACAAAATTATTGTCCAAGCCATGAAAAAAAACTTCTCCTGGGACAACTCCGCCCACCAATACCTGGAACTTTATCAAAAAACCTGCAAATTCCGCAGCCTGGCCCTTCTCTCCCGCCCTCATTTCGACTTTTCCAAGTTATAATTGCTATGTACTGGGCCAACTTTCTCCACATCTACCAACCCTCTGGCCAACAGCCTGACATTTTAGAAGCGGTTGTCGCTCAAAGTTACCGCCCCCTTATTGCCGGAATTCTCAAAAACCCCCGTGCAAAATTAACATTAAATGTTACCGGAGCTCTGCTTGAATTGTTTGATAAACACGGATATTTCGATCTTATTGATGATCTAAAAGCCGCCGGTACCGCAGGACAAATTGAATTCACCGGATCGGCCAAATATCACACCTTACTACCATTTTTAAGTCCCGACGACATCATCCACCAAATTAAGATCAACGATGAAACCAGCCGCTTTTATCTTGGGCGGGCTTACAATCCCCGAGGTTTTTTCCCACCGGAAATGGCATACCATCCAAAGCTGGCGCCAATTTTGGCCAGTTTAGGATATTCATGGGTAATCATTGATGAAATAGCTTTTAACGGCCAAGTGGAAAAAGTCGATTACACCAAAACTTATAAAGTTAAGGGCACTTCTTTGAGAGTATTCTTCAGAGAAAGACGGCTCAGCAATCTGATTATGAGTGCCGCTGTCAGAAATTGCGGGTCACTTAAAGAGGCTCTGGGTTCAGGTTTGCATAGTTCCCGCTATGTGATTACCGGCATGGACGGTGAAACATTCGGACATCATCGACCCGGACTTGAAAATTTGTTATTCGAAATTTTTATCGATCCAGCATTTCATTTGTTAACCATATCCCAGTTATCAGACTTATACCCCAAACCACTTTCTGTAAAACCACTAATATCCACTTGGGCCAGTAGTGAACAAAATATAGATGACAAATCCCAATTTTTATCCTGGAAAGACCCTAAAAACGCTATTCATGAACTGCAGTGGAAACTTTACAATCTGGCCCTCAATTTATCAAAGAATACAGATCGCGAAAAAATGGATATCGCTTCCGCCAGCGATCATTTCTTTTGGGCTTCAGCCAAACCTTGGTGGAGCCTAGAAATGATCGAAGAAGGTGCCTATCGGCTCCTTGACGTGATCGAGAGCGTTCCCCATGTAGACCTGACTTTGCTGGTCCAGGCCAAGAATTATTACCAGCAAATTATTTCCGTCGCCTTCGATTGGCAACGCCACAACCGTGTCCGCAAACTTAGCCGTGAACAAAAATCTCTAATGCGCATTCCTTTCAAAGATCGGACATTGGCGGTAGGGGGAGAACAGGAAACCGTATTTTTTGCATTTCTAGATATGATGAAAAAACAGGAAGAAAAAGCTGTTCAGAACCAGGAATATGAAAGCGCCATCATGTGGCGTGACGCCATTTACAAACTGCAAAATAAACTCGATATTTATGACACTGTCCACGCCGTGGATTTATTAAGAGTTACGGTAGGAAACTCCCAAATGGAGAAAGTTATTCAGCAATACAAAGCCCAATATCACAAGATCCGCTCCGGACAACCGGAACAAAGATGAAAAATCAAACCATCGCTTATTTATGCGCCGAATTCGCTCTCGATTCGGCTCTTCCCACCTACGCAGGAGGCCTCGGGGTGCTAGCCGGCGATATTGTCATGGAAGCCAACCTCCAAAATACAAACCTCATAGCCATAGGCCTTTTTTACCGCCTGGGTTACACGGGCGACAATTTGACTCAAGCCCAAACTCCACAGGAGCATCGCCTAGAAAAAGTCGCAACTATCAAAATTCCTATAGAGGATCACTATATTTCTGTCCGCTGTTGGAAAAAGCAACAGGAAACAATCCCCGTTTATTTTCTGGACACCTTTGATTCCTCCAATTCTGAAACAGATCGGAAAATTACCGATATTTTGTATCCATCGAGCTCTGAAATCAAACTCAAGCAAGAAATAGTTTTAGGTATTGGAGCTCTCAAATTACTGGAAGCGCTAAACATCCATCCCCGGATCTATCATTTAAACGAGGGTCACTCTGCTTTCCTTGTCCTGGGGCTGATCCGCCACGAAATGATCGAGCACAAAATAAATTTCGATCAGGCTCGGGATATGGTCAGGCAAAAAGTTGTCTTCACCAATCACACTCTTTTACCTGCCGGTAACGAAGTTTATAGCTCTCTTCTTGTAAGTTCCCACCTCAAAAAATATTCCGAACAAATTCAGGTCCCAGTCGACCAGTTAATCGCACCGGGTCTCATACCTCGGTCAAACGATTTTTCTCTCACTCTGTTCTGCCTTCGCCTGGCGGGTCGCACAAACGCCGTTAGTCATATTCATTCCCAAAAAGCAGCGGGGATTTGGCCCCACCATCCTATGCTCCCCATCACCAATGGCATTTTTATTCCCCGTTGGGATCGCCTTCTCTCCTCCGACCCAGCCAACATTTGGACAGCTCACCAACAGTGCAAAAAGGCTCTTCTTGAGTACATCGCCAAACAAACCGGCCACCAATGGCCCGCAGACGTACCCCTAATTGGTTGGGCCCGCCGCATTGTCAGCTACAAACGTCCCACTGCCATTCTACAAGATCCAAACCGGCTGACTACTCTGAACGCAAATTTCGTCTTCTCAGGCAAAACCCACAGCGCCGATGAAACCGGGCTCCAACTGTTTAATCAAATGGCCGGCTCCATCTCCTCTATCTCCAAAAGCGCCGTTTTTCTCCCCGAATATTCACTGGACCTGGCCGCACTTCTCACCGCCGGCTGCGACGTCTGGCTTAACACTCCCGTCGTCGGTTTTGAAGCTTGTGGCACCAGTGGCATGAAAGCCTGTCTCAATGGCGTCCTCCCCCTAACTACCAACGACGGTTGGATCGGCGAAGTTGACCTCTCGAATATCGGTTGGCTAGCCGATGACACTGATATTACAGGCAGCCTCCTTTCCCTCCTCAAAGACCAAATCATCCCCGAATACGCTATCCGACCATCCTGGATTCGCCGTCAACTCGCCGCCCGCCAACTTATTTTTGATCACTTTAGCACAACCCATACTCTATCAGAGTATCAAAACCTTCTCTACAACATCCAGAGCTAGTTTTTGAAAAAGTTCGCACTGCTTTTGGCAAATTACCGTGAATCTCCGGGCTCACCCCTCGCTTTGCTCAGGGTTCGTCCTTTTCCGCCAAACACCGGCTCGGACATTTTTTTCCTCAAAGCAAACGCAAAAATTTTAAGGTCATTTGCCAATGAAGTACATAGCCTACTGCCGGAAAAGTACAGACGAGAAAGACCGTCAGATTTTGAGTATCGAGTCTCAGATCCAAGAAATCAAGGATTTTGCTCAAAAACAGAATTTGGAGATTGTCGAGTTTGCTACTGAAGCCAAGACTGCCAAAGTGCCAGGGCGTTTAGTTTTTGAGCAAGTCCTAAAGAAAATAGAGAAAGGGGAAGCTCAGGGAATTGTCTCCTGGCATCCAGACAGATTAGCCAGAAACTCTGTCGATGGAGGCAGGATTATTTACCTACTCGATACTGGTAAATTACTAGACCTTAAATTCCCGTCTTTCTGGTTTGAAAATTCACCCCAAGGAAAATTTGTTCTCAATATGGCCTTTGGTCAATCTAAATATTATGTAGATAATCTGTCTGAAAATGTTAAGCGGGGACTCAGACAACAACTCCGAAACGGTGTCTGGCCAACCAAATCTCCATATGGCTACATTTACAACAAACCAGGAAAAAAACATGAGATTGATCCAAATAAATCAAAACTCATCAAAAAGATTTTTCAGAAGTACGCCTGTGGTGAGTGGAGTCAAACACAAATTGCAAATGTACTATTTGAACATGGCTACCAAAGAAAGAATGGCAAACCACTTTCATTAAATGAAGTAGTCCATCTGCTAACTAACAAATTCTACATCGGAGCTTTCAAATACAATAACGAATGGCACGAAGCGTCACACGAGAGATTTATAAGTAAAAATCTTTTTGATGATGTCCAAAGAAAATTAAAAGAGAATAAAAAACAATTTAGAAATCTTAAATTTCCCTTTTTGGGGCTGGTTAAGTGTGGTGAGTGCGGAGCCAGTATCACTGCCGAGCGCAAATTCAAATTCTACAAACGTACCAGAGGCCAGGTGGAGTATGTTTACTACCGCTGTACCAAAAAGCTCAAACCTTGTTCACAAAAATATATTCAAGAGCATGTACTAGAACAACAACTCCGAAAAATCGTATTAGATGCATCTTTACCCCATGCCTGGGCAGAGAATTGGAATAAGTGGTTAGATAGAGACGAGATTATAGAAAGACAACAGACTAGTCAGAGAATAATAGAAACAGAAAGTGACACGAAGAAGTTGGATGAAAAACTAAACACACTTCTGGATGGATATTTAGATGGAACGATTGAAGCCAATAGTTACAAAAATAAGAAGAATGAACTATTTGAAAACAAAGTGATATTGCAAGACCAAATCATCAAACTTCAAACCCAAGGCTCAACTTGGCTCGGACCAATGAGAGAGTTCATACAAAAGGCGGTAAATGGGGACAAAACCGCGCGCGCAAAAAATAATCCCGACGAACTTTGTTCTGTCGGGAAAAACACCGGCTCGGACTACTTTTTGACTAACCGGCAACTGGGCGTCAGATACAAAATGGGCTTTGCCGAGCTCGCTTCCCGCGGGGACTCCCTTTGTGAGCGAGTGAAGGGAATCGAACCCTCGTCACCAGTTTGGAAAACTGGCGCTCTACCATTGAGCTACACTCGCAGGCTTTGGCAGGCGGGGAAAACTCGTATTCTACCATTGAATTACACCCGCAATTTGTCTTAAAGCTGGATACCCGTACTGGGCTCGAACCTATCAAAGCATATCACACCAGAGTTGGGTATTCAGCTTTTAGCTTTAAAGAACCATTTAAAGATTAATAGTTTTGACGTTTAAGAAAGAATGGATTTAATCCTATTCTTAACTTTTTCTTCTATTTCCGGATTGTAATCCAGGGCCTCTTGTTTAATAAGCTTGTGGGTATATTCAGAAAAGATATCGATTAACATATTCATTTTGTGTTTCATTTCGTCTACGGTCTCAAGATTCCTTAAGGGTTGAATTCTTTCTATCACATCATTGTCCAAAGCTTGTTCAATGTGCTTCATTGGGTTATATTCAACTTCTTTTTTGTAATACACCCTAAGAAGTTTGCAAAGGGCCACATATAACCAGGCCCAATAACCCGCGGCTGCAAACCAGTACTCCTTTCTCTCAAAATAGGGAGGAATACCTAGGACAAAATACCAAAATGCATTATTAATTTCATCAAATTTTTGTTGTGAAGTCTTTTGCTGTTTTGGTTTTATCGAAGCTTTTATTTTGTTATCCAGCAGACTGGTTTTATCGAACGATAGTGTGTACCCATTAGGGAAATAATTGATAGCCCTATTTTCAATCCGGTCGAAATCGGATAATGGGGTAATATGAAATTGAAGGTCAACAAAATCATTGGTCACAAAGATTTTCTCAAGATATCCCACTGAGGTTTCAATTAAAACTGGCTCGAAGTTACTCTCGAACCAGCTTCTGAAGTTGTTTAGATAATCTTTGCAATTCTCGTCCTTAACTACAATTTCCAGATCAACATCCGAGTATTCTGTGGGTTTATGGTCGCTGGCTTCCGAAAATGAACCGTAAACAATAAAGGCAAGCACTTCGCCTTGAGAATAAGTTTTATCTTGAAGAGATTTGATTAATTTTCGTATTCTCTCTAACCTTTCAGAAATATTTGAACCCATAATTTTATCTTATCAAATAGCAAAATAAATAACAAAAGGTCCAATTCCCGTACCTAGTATAAAACTTTTCAGACTACTGTAAAACTATCCAAAAATCGGGCTCGAACTGGGAAAAAGGTTGATTCCAAGGCTAAAACAGAGAAAAGTTCAATGAAAGTCCGGTATGGAGCTGGATACCGTACTGGGCTCGAACCTATCAAAGTATATCACACCAGAGTTAGGTTTAGAACTTTCAGCCTTAAAAGAACACCTCGGTTTATCCAGCTTCGCATTTGCATAAGCAATTATATCCG
>Ga0075658_136_pt1 | contig 6877 bp, 5 predicted proteins | sample RifGroA1_FD_68403 | JGI IMG/M metagenome (GOLD analysis project Ga0075658, IMG submission 68403) | Microgenomates (Amesbacteria) bacterium GW2011_GWA1_47_20
CGAAGAAGTCCGCCGCCAATTTAGAACCATCAAAGGCATTATGGAAGGCACAGCTCTACCTGATTATTCCAAGGCCATTGCCATTGTCACCATTGCTGCGCAAAAAGAATTGGTCATTCCCGCCGCCATTGTTGTCATCTCTCCACTCCTTATTAGCACTCTAGGTGCCGAAACCTTAGGAGGGTTCTTGGGAGGCATCGTTGGATCCGGCCTGATGCTGGCTTTGTTTATGTGCAACGCCGGTGGCGCCTGGGACAATGCCAAAAAATATATTGAAGACGGCAATTTTGGGGGCAAGGGCAGTGACACCCACAAAGCCGCTATCGTCGGTGATACTGTGGGTGATCCTCTCAAAGATACCGCCGGCCCCTCTCTCAATCCCATGATGAAAATCATTCAAATCGTCGCCCTCCTCATCGCCCCTCTCGTTATCCAGTACTTTGGGAAATGAAAAAAATTTCCTCTTTTTACGAAAACTATTTAAACCAAAAGTAACAGCGGCTATCGGTTTGGGAATCTTTCTCGAAGAGTGGCCCGTTTTCTTAAACGACCTCGGATTAAATACCAGTAAATATTATCATTCAAAAGTAGACTTTCTTGTCATTGTGGGCGTCATTGGATTCATCTATCTCTTGACTCTATACTCTCGTAAAGATTCTCTTCCTGCCAATTCCTAACCTCAGATTAGAATACTTTCGAAATTCGCAGGCCAAGCCTTCCCAATTTTCGGCGCTCAAACTTACCTTTCGTCCGCCAAACGTCAAATAAGGAAACTTTGGCACATAATACCTAGACAACAAAACAACCAACTCCTCTGCAGAAATATTCTTACTAAGTTGGGACAAGGTTGGCTTAGCTCCAGGACCCACCGGAAACCGATCAAACAAATTAACACATCCTGGATACTGATACGCCACATCAATTAGCAGTTCGGTTAAATGAAATCTCAAATTAACCCCCAAAATATCGGTCAATCGTTCAACGGTATCCCACACGTTCGCATCCCTGCACGCAGAAACCAATGCCGCCATTTTTTTAATCTTTTCAGGCAGATAAAAACACCAAAACTCTTCCCGACTATGGCACCCAATTTTTTTCAATACACTCACCGGAAAGACATAGGCCGTTCCATATTTCGGCCTTGGCAGATTTACCAGTGTTTTGTAAACTTTCTGATTTTGACGGATGTCAAAAGAAAGTAGGCCAGTCATCTTTATGGTATCTGGCTTACACACCCCGCGACAATAGAACATATTTAGCATCCAAAGTGACAAGTTCGATCTCAACCCAAACAACAATGTGTGAAATTCAATAGTTTGTCGATCCAATTCCCTATACACATTACAAAACCGGTATTTATTCAAAATCGCATCACCCGTCCAAGGACGGGGAGCGTTTTGGCTCTTTCTCTCCCATATCTCCATCCTTTCCTTCGCAAAATCGAGTACGTCACTGAAAATACCGTTGTCAACAACATTCTTTAGGTTAACTTTCTCACCGCCGCGACAATGTTTCTCCCAATGTTTATAAAGTCTCTTCAAATCATTTGGGGCTTCCATACAAATCATTTTACTCCTTGCCCAACTTCCTTGTTTCAGAGTATTGTTCCACCTCTTAGGTGGAACACAATCCCTACAACAACATAGGGGTTACTTGCCCCTGGTAAAGCGGCCGAAAAATAGCTACAATTAGAGAGTAATTATGGATCAGAATATTGGCAAAATTCAGCCCGTGGAAATTACCACGGAAATGCAGAAAAACTTCCTGGATTATGCCATGTCCGTCATTGTCGCCCGGGCTCTGCCCGATGTCCGCGACGGCCTAAAGCCGGTTCACCGCCGAATTCTCTTTGCCATGTGGGACATGGGTCTCAAGGCATCTTCTAAACACACCAAATCGGCCAAAATCGTCGGAGAAGTTTTAGGCAAATACCATCCCCACGGAGACATGCCAGTGTATGACGCCATGGTCCGTCTGGCTCAGGATTTCTCCATGAGATATCCACTCATCGATGGCCAAGGCAACTTCGGTTCAGTAGATGGAGATTCCCCGGCAGCCATGCGCTACACCGAAGCCAAACTGGCCAAAATCTCCGAGGAACTGATGCTGGATATCGAAAAAGAAACTGTCAGCATGACCAATAATTTCGATGCCACTCTCAAAGTCTCATGGGTTCCGACGGCATTGCCGTGGGTATGGCCACCAAAATTCCTCCTCATAATTTGTCAGAAATTGTCGATGCCATCTCCTATCTTATCGACCACCCCGAGGCCGAAGTAGGGGATTTGATGGAATTTGTCAAAGGTCCGGACTTTCCTACCTATGGCTCAATTTATGACGTCAAAGCAATCCAAGAAATTTACACCACCGGCCGGGGCAAAATTATTGTCCGGGGTAAGGCCGAAATTGAAGAGGGTAAAAGCGGTAAATCCCAAATCGTTATTACCGAAATTCCCTATCAAGTCAACAAGGCGGAAATGGTGGCTAGGATTGCCGACCTGGTGCACCAGAAGAAAATCGACGGCATTTCCGATCTCCGGGACGAATCAGACCGCACCGGCATGCGGGTAGTCATCGAACTTAAACGCGACGCCAAGCCTAAAAGCCTGCTTAATAATCTTTACAAGCATACCGCCCTGCAAACTTCCTTCCCTGCTAATTTTGTAGCCTTAGTCGACGGCACTCCCCAGACCCTATCTCTCAAGCAAATCCTGGCCGAATACATCCGCCACCGCCAAACCGTCATTACCCGCCGCACCCAATACGACTTAAAAGTTGCTCGCGCCCGGGCCCACATTTTAGAAGGCTTAGTCATCGCCTTAGATCACCTGGATGCCGTTATCAAAACTATTAGAGAGTCCAAAGATTCAGACGTCGCCAAGCAAAACTTGATGGATCGCTTCAAGTTGTCCGAACTCCAAGCCGTAGCTATTTTAGACATGCAACTGCGCCGCTTGGCCGCCCTGGAGCGCAAAAAAATCGAAGACGAATACAAAACTGTCAAACAACTCATCGCTGAATTGGAAGACCTCTTAGCTCATCCCACCAAAATTCTTTCTGTCATCAAAAAGGAACTGGCCGAACTGGAAGAAAAATTCGGCGATGACCGCCGCACCAAAGTTTACAAACAGGGGATTGGAGATTTCTCCGAAGAAGATTTGATTCCCTCCGAAGATACAGTAGTTACTATTACGGCTACTGGCTACATTAAACGTCAATCACCCTCCGCATTTCGCGCCCAACACCGCGGAGGCAAGGGGGTTACCGGCATGACTACCAAAGACGAGGATGAAATAGCTCAAATTCTTACGGCAAACACTCACGACAGTATTTATTTCTTTACCAACAAGGGCCGGGTCTTCAGAATCAAAACCTACGATCTACCCGAGGGCTCCCGCCAGGCCAAAGGTCAAGCTGTAGTCAATCTCATCAATATCGAGCAGGACGAAAAGCTAGAAACTGTTTTGCCCTTAGGCAAAAACGATGGGGCCAAATTCCTACTCATGGTCACCAACCATGGGACCATCAAAAAAACCAAGATTTCTGAATTTGAATCCATCCGTCAATCCGGCAAGATTGCCATCAAGTTGGACAAAGGCGACTCCCTCAAATGGGTCACACCTACGACCGGATCTGATCATGTACTTCTGGTTTCCTACGAAGGCAAATCCATTCGCTTTAAAGAAGAAGATGTCAGGTTCACAGCCCGTGATACTATGGGGGTCCGCGGCATCGAACTCAAATCCGGAGATTACGTGGTCGGCATGGAAGTCTTCCCTTCCACCAAATCTGCCCCTACCGACCGCCGCCGCAAGGTCTTTTCCGACGTTTTGATTGTCATGGAACATGGCCTAGGCAAACGCACCGGCGTCAAAGAGTGGCCTCTGCAAAAACGCGGTGGCCAGGGTGTCAAGGCTGCTGAAATTACTCCCAAGACCGGCAAAATTGTCTCGTGTATTTCCATCGACGAAACGGTTGAGCAAATTATTCTGACTGCCAAATCCGCCCAAGTTATTAAATTGCCCCTGCGCAACATCCCCCGTTTAGGCCGGGCTACCCAAGGGGTCATTCTCATGCGTTTTGCCAAAAAAGGCGACTCCGTCGCCTCCGTCACCTGCCTGGAAAAAGAGACGGAAAGTTCTAGTTGACAAACTGGCAAAGCCCAGTGCTATCATCTACCCGATGCCTAGACTTTCCCAAAACGATCAATTCAAGCTCCTACGGGAAGAGTTAAGAGACTTTAAAACCGAGATCAGGCGAGCTGGGATTTCCAAGTACGGCCTCCAGGACGATGTCAAAATTTTGAAGGCGGATATCAGGGATACCCAATCTACAATCAAATCCCTATCCAAACAGCTATCTGCTATACCCGAATTATGGGTCAGAAGCAAACTATTCAACAAAATCGACGGGTTTGTGGGCAGAATTAACACCCAAGATCAAGAAATCGGTGCAATCAACGCCCGAGTTTCCAGACTGGAAGAACCCCAAATTATGGTAACATAAGGTCGTGGACTTCCGCCCTCTCATTAGTCAAGGCGATCAAGTATTTTCGCTTATCGAGAAACGAAACGCACACCTCGACCATCCAGACGCAATAATTAATCCCGAAGATACCCAAAGGATAATCGACCAACTCAACCGCCTCATTTCATCGCTACCTGATATACAAAGTCCTCAAAACGTTGACGAATTGCTGACTGCTGAATTAAAACGACGGGCTGTCGGAGAAAAGGAGGAACTATCCAGTCAGCTTTCCTCCGAAGTGCCCACTCTAGAAGAAACTCTGGCTATCTATAATATTCCACCTCAAGATATAAACTCTCTCCCTGAATGGTTACACAAAAATAAACCGGCAGTCGTCTCCGCCAACCAACGGCTCATCGAAGAACATATTACCCATCGCCAAGTTAAGGTCTTTATGGGATCTTCAGAACTCAAAAGCCAAGCCGAAACGCTTGTCCTTAACGCTTTAATTTCTCTCAAATCAGTACTTCGTAATCACTTTTTGAAGTTACCTGGAGTAAGTGACTTTCTCGATAATTATCACATAGTCATAGATTCCATCGAAACTCGGGCGTACACCAACTGGATAGCCAACGTCATGGCTATCACCTCCATCGGTTGTACACGCATGTTTCACAAATCCGTCTATCTCGTCCCCGAAAAACTTCTCGCCCAATTTGGTCACGAAGGATTAGGACATAGCGCCAATCATGCCATTACTGCTTCATCATCATTTCCCTATTTTATTAAAAGCGCTTTTACTAACGTCAACTCATCTACAAAGGAGTCCGTAGCCCAATACTTTGAACAAAAAATATTCGACATTCTAAAAGACAACCCCACCGCCACATCAGAGTTAAAACTTGACGAGTCATTTGAAACCATTTACAAACGTTACCAGGATGCTCTCATTCTTCAGCAATACTGGAAACACCTAGGGCTATATGCAACTCTTACTCTCGCCCGATCTCGAGCTGGGGAAGAGCAAAAACAGCACCAGGAAATATCCAAATATTCCATAGAGCCACGTTGGCCCTCCGGATTTATTAATCGTAACCGAAACAACTGGGACAAACTCACTGGCAGACTTCTTCCCAGAGTAACCAAAGAGCTCATTTACGCCGCCGATCCAGTCGGCAGAATCATGAAATCAACCCCCGACAAACACCGAACTGATGTGGAACGCTTTATTCTTACTGGATTATGGACTCCCGCCGGCCTCGAACAATGGGTCAAACTTAATCTCGAAGGCAAGGTTCCTCCTGTGGTATCATAAATATATGAATTCGTGGTGGAGTAAATTAGTAGTTGTTTTCGTAGCCGTCTGGCTGCTTTTAAGATTTGGTCCCAGTATTCCTGTTTCTTCCGTCGTTTCTCAAAAACAAGATTTCTTCACTGTTTCAGGAGAAGGCAAAGTCACCGTTGTTCCGGATACTGCCATTGTAGATCTGGGCATCACCATCAACCGGCCCACCGTCAAGGCAGCTCAAAGCGAGGCCAACTCAGTAATTAACGCCATATCTCAAGAATTAAAGAATTTAGGCATCAAGGATAAAGATATTAAAACATCTAACTATTCCGTTTACCCCCAATACGATCAAACCCGCATTTCTGGATATCAGGTCAGCACCAATCTGACCATTACCGTTCGGGAAATTGACAAGATCAATCAAGTTATTGATACAGCCACCGCCAAAGGCGCCAATACAATAGGTGGAATTCAATTAACTGTCGATGCTGACAAGAAAAAACTGCTTCTTCAAAACGCCCGGGAACTGGCCGTCAAAGATGCCAAAACCAAGGCCGAAAATTTAGCCAAAGCTGCGGGTATTGTTTTAGGAAAAATCGTCAACATCCAAGAATCAGCGGGGGACACACGGCCTCTGCCCATGATGTACGCCAAAGCAGAAGACACCCAAATCCAACCCGGCTCCACCGATATCTCCACTTCCGTCACCCTCTTCTACGAAACCCGCTAATACTTCGGTTATTCTTCGGTTATACTTCCCAAACACGCCTTTTCGCGGTAAAATACCTTTCTATGGACAGAAAAGCTCTGAAAATTCTTCTGGTCAGCAACAATCTCTGGAGTCTAGCCGAAGGCATGTTTGGCCCGTTATTTGCCATGTTTGCCAACCGCGTGGGGGGCAGTATTTTGGATGTCACCTGGGCTTGGTCAGGATATCTTATAGTTCGAGGTATAGCTTCAATTCTAGTCGGAAAAATCTCCGACCGCTGGTTTAGCAAAGAGAGCTTAATGGTTGGAGGTTTTGCCCTCAACGCCCTCCTCACATTTGCCTATCTTTCAGTGTCAAATCGCTGGGATCTTTTGCTCGTGGAGTCGGGCCTGGGTTTAGCTGCAGCCCTCGCT